>Ga0222667_1000021_pt1 | contig 137104 bp, 151 predicted proteins | sample AntAcemetagen657_FD_179854 | JGI IMG/M metagenome (GOLD analysis project Ga0222667, IMG submission 179854) | Saline water microbial communities from Ace Lake, Antarctica - #657 | ecosystem: Environmental > Aquatic > Non-marine Saline and Alkaline > Saline | place: Antarctica: Ace Lake... | reverse complement strand
GTTCAAAGAAAAGAAAAGAACTAGATAGAGCCATCCCTCAAATAAAAGAAGAATTAACTATGCTAAGAAAAGGACTCGACTCTTTCTTAATTGAAAAACTCAAAGGAATGGCAAAAAAGGACCCTTCTGTTCAAGAAAAAGTAGACAACTATCCTTGGGGACAATGTCAAGGAATTTCAAAATTAATTATGAAAGCAATTTATAAAGAATCATCTCCAATACTTCATAAATTACAAAAAAAATACAAAATAAAAAAGAACTTCGGAATTTTTGAAAATAAACATTTTCACAACGCCCTAGAAATAGGACATCTTTATCTTAATGTCGCTGCAGATACAGTCGATCTCAATGAAGAGCCAGTTAAAATTCATACATTCGAAGATAATGTTTACAAACCAATTACTAATTTATATGATATTGCAACAATCGCAGAAAAATACTGGAACGCAGAAATATATGCTAACAATAAACATCCAGTTCTTGGAGCATATTATCCAATAATTATAGTTTCATACGGCAAATTACATTTTGACCAAATGTCAGTTAATCATTTTCTCACAGATGAAATCAAAAATAATTTTGCACACACAAAAGAATTTCTCTATCATTCTAAATATACACACAAAGATCGAAGTGCTATAAAAAATATTATAGATACACGAGTACAATCAGAATTGGATAAAATGTGTGAAGAAAGTCCAAAACTTACTGAATTCTACAAAGCTATGTTAGCTAAATCCGAAGACATAGAAAAAGCAGAAAAAAAATTCAAAAGATTCATAACGAAAGTAAGACCTATTAATGGAAATATCGAAAAAAACGACACTGTTTATTATGGAATGACTGTAAAAATAGTGGATCCTGCTGGCGATGGTTTTAATTGCGAAAAACCTTCTCAAGCTGTTCATAAATGTTCTCAATTAAGTCATACTTCTTAGCTTCTTCCAAAGTAACCCAAGCATGATCAGTCAATTCATCTTCATTTAACTTAACTTCTCCCATAGCATGATCTGCAGATAAACTAACAATAATTGTAGAGAATCCATTAGGACGAATTAATGCCAGATTAGAAACATAGCCAATATTAGAAATATCAAGATCGGTTTCCTCTTTTACTTCTTTAATCAATGTTTTTTCAAAAACACCAAACCAATGATCATTCGTATCCTTTGAAGAATTAATAAAATCGCCTTGTTCTAGCTTTCCTCCAGGAACGCACCATTTATTTGGAAATACTTTTTCATTAGGACTTCTTTTACAAATAAGAAATTTATCTCCTTTTCGAATAATACCGGTTACAGCAATATAATGAGCCTTTTGTTTAATTTTATCCATGATAATCACCCAGGCTTTAATAACGAATAAGCATTATTTAAATAGTTCCTCGAATTTTCTCGACTAGATGAAAGACTTCAAGAAGAAAGAACGCGAAGATATATTCAAACTGTTCTTACATAATCAAAAACTAAAATTTTCCGACATAGAGAAAGCTCTAGGTCTTCGATCAAACATGGTCGCATACCATATAGAAAAACTAGTCGAAGAAGAAGTTTTAGAAAAAAATCAAGAATACTATCAACTTTCTTCACAGGCAGAAAAATTTCTTCCATTCTATTCACCAGAATCAACTTTCTTATTACCAATTATTTTAGTAGCTGTGCGTTGCGAAGATAAATATCTTCTTATCAAAAGAAAAAAACGACCATACAAGAACTATTGGTCAATGATTGGTGGGAAAATAAAAATCGGAGAATCATTAGAAGATGCCAGTCTTCGGCTTGTTAAAACTAAAGCTAATATTGAAGGAGAATTTGTAGAACACAGAGCAATACTTCAAGAACACGTCAAAGAAGGAGAAAAAGTTAAACATTCATTCCTATTGATGTTCACAGAACTTAGTGTTAAAGAACAAAAACAAATTATTTCAGAATCTGGAGAACTGCAATGGTTCACACTCGAAGAATTAAAATCATTAACTATAATTCCTTCGGATAAATACTTATTAGAAAATAAATTAAACGAATCAGTTTCATTCACTAAATTGGAAATGCAAGAGAAAGATGGAGAGATTATCAGTTCTTCTTTTTTTAACTAAAACTCAGAAAGTTGCTTTGCTAGATTATAAGTTCTTTTCATTCGCTCTTCCAAAACATCATCTTTTTGATCTTCAGAAATATTATGCAAATCTTGAGAATGACCTTTAATTAAAAGACTAAAACCTACTTTAGACTTAGAAGATCTCAAAAAAGGAACACTACTTTGCTCAAATAAACGATAGAGCAAATAATGATTTGAAGGAACATGATTAATAAAAGAACTCTGAGACTTAGGAGCTCGAGAATTAGAATATTTAAATTTACCATCTTCATAAAGAGGACCAGATCTAGCACCATCAAAAGATCCTATTATATAATTAAAATTACTCATTTTTGGATTTACAACCAATAATTCAATCGTTTTTACTAAATCCTTTTTAGAATTATTAAAAGATTCATTAGGATTAATAATAATGTCGCTAGGCACATTATGATTTAGCCAACCTTTATGAGCAAGAATTAAAAAAGGATTCTCTTTAGCATAAACATTGAAATGATTAATGTAATCTATAGCATGTCGAACTAAGGGTTTCTCATTAATAGATACAACACGAGCGAATTTCTTCGCAGAACTAACACGTCTATAATCCTCAATGAAAGAATCATCTGAATAAGCCATAAAAGAGCAGAATGCGTTTGAGTTTATAATAATTTGTGAGAGTTTATAAATAAACTCGCATTTTGAAAAATATATGAAAACACTAGTACGAGTCATTCAAAATATTCCGGAGAACGAATATGTTGCTGCAGTGAATGAAGATAGAAAAAAGACAGATGAAGCATTAAGTAAATGAATTCACTCTTAAAGATTTCTTAGAAAAACTATTTTATTATAAAAATATATTCCAATATGTTTCTGAAAACTCTTTAGCAATAAAATTTGTTAATTTTAAATATTCTTTTGAAGAAATTGAATTAAGATCCGTTTTATCTGCGTAAGAAAGAGCATTTAGATATGTTGTCCTCATTTTTTTACTTATAATTAAAGGAGGGTATTTATTCATTAAGAGAATTATGTTGGCAAGCATTCTTCCAGTTCTACCATTCCCATCAAAGAAAGGATAAATTTTTTCAAATTTATGATGAAAAAGAGATGCTAAAACAATAGGATGTAATTTTTTGTGAGACTCAAACCAATCTAATAATAAATCCATATCTGCTTTGACATATTGGAAAGGACTTGATGAGAATCGTGATTTTGTTACCCTTATATCTTTATTACGGTAGCCCGTTCTTACATCAATATTTTCCATTAGATCAGAATGAATTTTTTGGATTAATCTATGGGAAAGTTTTTTAGATCGTGAATCGATTATATTGAAAAAGATTCCTATAGTATTTTGTAAATCATAAATCTCTCTTAAAGAACGATCTTTAGGCGTTTTCTTCTCAATAAATAAATGTTCGACTTCTTTTAATGTAATTGTGTTTCCTTCAAGAGATGTAGTGTTGTATGCAAAATTTATAGCAAAATCATTTAATAATTCATCTTGGGAATTAATATCTAATTTTTTAAATATTGTATTCCAATGAAATTTACAAGCTTCTATTTGCTCTAATTGTGATTTAGAAAGATAATCATTTTTTTTGAGTTTTTTTTCTTTTATTTTTCCTAAATAATAATTTATTTCTAAAAATTTGTGGATGGTTTTGTATGTCTTTCTAACATTTTTTTGATGAATTTGAGGAAGTTTAGTTAATTTATCTTTGATTTTAGAAGGATCTGAACCTAAGTAGGCAAGATCTTTAGTAACTTGTTTGCCATTTTTTGTTAAAGAGGCTCGAAGATAATAATATTCTTTTCCTCCGATTGTTTTCTTATAGATATAAACCATGTAGTTAGTAAAGAGGCGTTTATTTATAAATCTTACCCTTTAAAATTGCATATGTTGATTTAAAGGGTAAATTTACCCTGTTAATATAAAAAATAAGAAACAAAGGGTAAAATACGGCTGAGTTTATAAGAATTTCTTAAAAGAAAGAACTAGCAATAGTAACTAAAGATGTTTTTTTACTTCAACAATTGCAGAGTTTGCTATTTCTGTTGCAATTGAAACATATTTAGCATAAGCAGATACATCTAAATTTTTAAAAGCAGTATTCATTGTTTGATCTTCGTTTCCCATAGGTCGAAATTGAACTAAATCAGAAGCTACACCGCCATAAACACCTTTTGAAATTCCATCTCCTTGATAATCTCTTATAGTTAATGCTTCAACACCTTCGTATTGTTTTCCCAGTCCTAATGCTAAAGAACTAAAATTGGCCCAAGCTCCAACTACATAACTTCTTCCTTCCGAATAAATTCCTTTTTGTATGTTTTCTTTTATTTCTTTAACGTTATCAATAATATTCTGCTTACCCATTGTTGTTTTTGAACTGTCTGTTGTTATCATCCTATATTTATTGTAAAACGATCCTCCTTTTTGTTCATCCAGAGGATTTAACATTGCAGTCACGCCATAAAATGTGTTTTCATCTTTTTGAAAAACAAAACGAGCTTCTTGATCATTATCATTAGTCATAGAATATTTGTTTGTAATTGCAAGCAGCCGTAATAATTTAGGAAGTTCTAGAAAAGGGCTTATTTCTTCTGACTTTAGCATTGAAAAAACATAACTTGGAATGCATAATCCAATTATACCTAAACCGCCTATTTTCAAAAAATCTCTTCTATCCATAAAAGACCTAAATGGAACTGAGTTTATAAAAATAACCCATTAATAACAATTTACACAGTTACAAAAAAAGAAAGAAAAATCAGCATAATGGTTCATACCAAAAAGGATTGTTTTTAACGACATCATACAATATAATTCTACCTGTATCAGCTACATCCTTAGCTGAATGTTGACGTAGAATAACTTCATCTTGATTAGATGGATTCACACCCAAAATTTCCAATTTCCCAATAGGTGTAGACATCGCATATCGAGGTTTATGTACACCAGTTAATTGCTTATTAAACTTATTAACAATTGCAATCCCTTCCTTTAAAGAAACTTGCTGTTGTAAACTCCCCATAACTGGTCGACATTGAAATAAATAATAAGGACGAACTCCATGACCAGATAAAGAATCAAACAATTCAAAAAGATCTTCAGCCTCATCATTAATTCCTGCAAGCAAAACAGTTTGATTATACTGGTTAATTCCATGATCACGAAGTAATTCTATTGAAGCAATGGATGAAGAAGTAAGTTCTTTCTTATGCTCAAAGTGAGTAGACACATGAACTTTTTTCCCAGAATAATTTTCAAAATTTTGTAAAACTAAAGCAAGATTAGGAGTTATTCGTTCAGGATAAAAACTATGTATTTTTGTTCCAAAACGAACAGTAGTAATATGATCTAAACTCTTATCAGATAATAATTCTAAAATATTTCCAATTGAATCATCATCAAGCATAAGCGAATCTCCGCCAGTAAGTAAAATGCTATTAATTTCTTTGTTATTTGCTAAATAAGTAAATGCTTCCTCGTTAGGAAACGTTGTTTCTTCAGATGATGATTTTCCTTCTATAAATAATCTCTTTCTAAAACATTCTCGACAAAGACTTGCACAAACATTACTAACTAAAGCAAGTGCTGTTGGACCATATTTATGTTGTAAACCCGGTGCCTTCCAATTAGTTTGCTCGGCACTCGTATCTAAAGAACCGCTTTGTTCTTTATATTCTTCAAGTTCTCGAGAATTTGGAAGAACAAGTTGTCGCAAAGGATCGAGCTCATCAGATGGATCCATTTGATCAACAAAATACTTATTTGTAAATATAGGAAAAGGAAGTTTTTGGCCGATAATATCTTCTATTCCTTTAAAATCTTTAAAATACTCAAGGTTTCTAATAGGGTTATTTAATTTAATATAGGATGGTTTATAATTTAAATTCATTTTTACACTTATAATAAACAGAATTAAGAAGAATGTTATAAATCTAACCTTAAATACTACATCTCAAAGAAGAATATACCCACTAAAAGAAACAATAAAGAGTCCCCCCTGGCAGAAGTGGACATTTTGTACAAATCCCCCTAATTATAAATTTAAAGTTCCAATATAGTTTTTAAATGAAGATTTATTTTCATTCTTCAAAAAATCCACTTTATAGTTTTCATTAGACGCATAAATATGAATTTGACTTCCATCGCATTCAAATGTAATATCTTCTGCTGAATTTTGAGTAATTTTGTTATAATCGCCATAAGTTGAATAGTCAAGATTTTCTGAAGGCGCTTCACCCATTATAATAATATCAGGATCCATTTGATCTAACCATTCTTTTATCACTCGTCCAGTTTTTCTCCCGTGATGTGGAGCGAACAAAATATTAATTTTAGAAAAGGATACTTTATCTTTAATTTTTTCCATGAACTCAGTTTCTAAATCACCCATCCACAACACAGTCACACCACTCTTTACAATATATTTTATTATTGGAGAAATATTATTTGGACTGCTTCCATCTTTGGCATTTTTTAACGCATCCTTAAAATGAGGATTATTAACATCAGGCCATAAAATGTTAAGCCCAGCACTATTCCTTTCATCACAACTATCATTCATCCATTTTCGAGAACAACCTTTACTAATGTGAAAAGTTTTTTGAGAATTATGCAATTCTTGGTATCTTTTAAAACTAGGCGTTTCCTCGCTTTTTGAAGTTTCATTTTTAACACAATAAAAATTTAATACGTTTAATTCGTCGTCTAAATGCTCAAGATTAAAAATGTGATCCTCGTCTGGATGTGTTGATATAAACCTCTTAATAGATTTATCGTGAGATTCTTCTTTTAATTCTCTAACAATATGTTCCTTTTTCTCATCTAAGAGACAACAATCTATTATAGTAAAATTATCCGAACCGTGTTTGATATAAAACATATCTCCCTCGCCAACTGAAAAAGATTTTATAAGGATCATTTTTTAGCCTCTGATTTTGCAAATAAAGTCTTAGCTAATTCTTCCAACTTATTGACAAATTGAGTAAACGAAAAACCCGCCAAAAAAGAAATTCCGCTATAAAACAAAATACTTTTTTGGTAACTTACTTGACTAACAGGTCCCAAACTCAATAATCCTCCTAAAATTAGAAAATAACAAATAACACCAATAACAACACTCATAAAGGGTCTAAATATATACCACCACAATATATCTTCTCTAAAGTTTTTTTGAAACAAATGCATATAAAAACTTCTTATGGAATAAATGGTACCTCCCAAACCCCCTGCACAAGCCACATATATAATTGATTGTAAAAAATAATCAGATAAACCAAGTCGATATACATAAATAGGGAAAATCATTAATATTAATAACCACGACAATAAGTATAACCCTACGAAATTTATTTTATCATTTTTCATCATAATTACAAAAGAGCAAAACCAATAGTCGTTTATATTGTTTATGTGTAAATTGGCCAATACATACTCAAACCTTTATAAACTAAGAAAACATAGTTTAAATAAATACTAGTATTTCTTCATTATATGAACGCAATCGCACAACATAAGGACTACATTATTCAAGTTTTACCCATAATTCTTGCCACTCTAGGAGGATACCTAATTAGTTTTAAAAACACGTTTGCAATAATAACAGGAATCTTGTTCATTATACTCACAGCAATAAGTTCAATTATTATTCTCAAAAAGTTTGATGCACGACCAGATATAACAAAAGCAAGAAAAGAGCTCAACACCAATGTTGCCGAAGTCAAAAAGCTAAAAGAAGACTATATAATTATTAAAAGCAAGGCCGATGAAGTCAAACAAATAATGATTCTATTAGATATCAATTTGAAAAGAATGATCCAAAACATACACCAACTTGAAGGTAAAATAAACAATGCTGATTTAAAAGCCAACATAGGATTAGTCATTCAAGGCTGGCAAGAAGCTAGTAAAATTATTAATAATGAATAAAATGATTCAGGCAACCAAAAATGAGGACCGTTCAAAAAATCAATCAGCAGAAGGTAATCCTAATAATAATAAGAAAATTAACATAATAGGAACAATCATAGTTACTGTTACAAAATAGACAATTAAAGTTGTTAACCAATTTGCTTTGTCAGTGTAAAGAAGAGGCAGAACTACTGTGGAAATACCAAGCATCAAAGTAAAAACATCCAATAATTTTTCAACCAAGAAATTTCTATTATCTCTATCAAAGAATTTACGACGAAACTGATAAATAGAATAACAAATAATCATAAATCCAATAAAAATTCCAGAAATAACATAAATAAAAGAAGGAGTGGAACTTAGTTCAAGACCTGAATCTACATATTTCAAAAAAACCCCTAGAAAAATAAACAGAACAACCCCCATTCTAAATTTAAAATTAACACTCTTAGAAGAAACCTTATCCTTTTTACTAGCCCAATCAAGTAATTTGCTCATAAAAATAGTAAAATGAAGCTAAGTTTATAAGAATTACTAAGATGCAAAAAATCAATTTGTTAAAAAAACACTCTCATCAGCATCATTCTTTTCTAACAATTCTGTTAAATTCGAAATAACCACAGGAACAGATTGATTCTTTCGTTCTAATACATATAATTCACTTTTGAAGTAATTTACAAAATCATCGAGAGTAAAATAGAAAGAGTCAATTTCGGGCAAGTGTTTTTCTGCTAATTTATGTAAAAAGTCTAACAGAAATGAACGACATTCTTGAGTTTCCAATAAATCTTTAACCTCTTTATCAGAATAAACACTATCAGAAAATTGCAGTAAACTAATAAAAAAATCTATCAACTTATTTTCATCGAGCTCATATCTACCGTGATCTTTACTGGTAAGCATTTGCTCAATATGACTATTATTATCGCCAATAGGCAAAGTAAGGCCTTCTTTGAACATATCAAGATAGTAAATGAGCTTACTTTTACTCCTAAGATCTTTAGAAGAACTATCTTTGATTCTAGAAAAATCTTCATATAAATCCTTAAACAGAGCAAAACCGTGTTTATTATATCTAAAAATAACAGCTAAAAGAACCCCTCCAGATAAAGGATTAGCCATAGCAACAGATGCTTTTTCGAATAATTTTGATGACATAGAAATATAAGAATAGGCTTGTATTTATAAATTATTCGGTTTAGTTGAATAATATTCAAGCGAACTTAATTTATATTTCCTTAATTACTTAAGCAATCAGTTAAAGTTTCAAACGTAGGAGGTTTTCCATAATCTTCTCTTTTCAATTCTCTTTTTGGTTTATCTAATAATTCAAAAATGTCTTTGGAAATGACATCAAGGTCTAAAGAAACATCATTTGTTTGTAAATGATTAACAATAAATATGATCATTGTTCTAATAATAGAATAGTTTTTATCAGTTATAACAGGTTTATTAGTTATTTTCATTTTAACTAAAAAAGAATTGCAATCTTGTTTTGTAATTAATTCATCATCGACATAGTTAAAAGATTTATTTTTTAATAAAAGAGATATTAAAAAAGGAAATTTATCAAAAATAGCATTTGTTAAAGTTTTATTCACTTTCGATAAGCTAGGGTGAATTCTTTTAGTTTCATCTAATAATTTTTCTTTGTGTTTTGGATAATTATTGTTAAAGTAAATAGAGTTTTTGAAATAATCGAACAAATTTAAAGAAGCAGATTCCAATAGTAAGTATTTAAATGAATCATAATCAGCCTTTATCTTAATAAAACCCTTTTCATTTTTATTAATTAAATAAGCTAAAGAATCAGTGTTTATTAAAAAATTTCTATAATCATCTCTAGTTAATTTAAAAATTTTAGCGATCGTATAAGTAAAAAGGTAATGTTTTTTAGAGCGATAATCTCCTCTTTCTCTCGGAGCATACATAAATGGCTCGTAATAACCAGAATCAAAATAAACATTATAAAGAAGACAAATATCATCGTAAGTTGATTTTGTATCTTCATCTCTTGATTTGTATTTATTTAGTTTTTTTTTAATTAAACCATAAAAAGATTTTATATTGTTGTTTGTTTTAATTTCTTTTTTTATTTCTTCTTTAAATTCAAGAGGTAATAAATCTAATAAATCTCTTAAAACATTGTGAACTTCATCAATGTGACCCATTATCGAAAGAAGGGTAGCAAATTTCTTTTCAGCTAATCTAGTTAATTTTTCCAATTTACTAATTAGTAAATCTTATTTGAATTTAAACTTTGGGGTTAAAACACCCTGAAAAAACACCTTCGGGGTTAAAACACCCTGAAAAAAATGCCGAAGAGTTTTAAAACTCTCATTAAATTATTTTACTATGAACTTTCGCAAAATATCAATGATAGGCGGTTATTCTTATGGAATAACACTACCGATTAATTGGATCAAAGAAAATAACGTTAAAATGGTCAAAGTAACAAAAAATAAAGACCGCACATTAACAATAGAAGCCAAAAAATGAAGCTATTCCATCCTAAAAACGAAAAATTGACACGATTGTTTGAAGAAGCAGAAGCCGAAGTCAAAGACGAAATTAGCAAAATAGAGGGGAAAACCCTGTGTTAAGACATTGCTTGCACTGTGGCATTGTATTGCCCCAAAACGCACGTAAAAATCAACTTTATTGTATGAGGAGTCATCAAGTTACATCAAACAAAAAAAAGCGTGAAAACAAACAAAATGAGGCAAACAATGAATGAAGAAAAAGAATGCGATATCTGCGGGAAAAAACTCAAAAACGAATCAGGAAACATTGCAACGCCAATAATAAACAAAGGTACTTGTTGTGATGATTGCAACAAATTTGTACTAATAGTAAAACAAAAGGAAGAACTAAGAACACAGTCAACCAAACCTATTGGTGAACAAGTGGAAAGAATAATCTGCGAAATAATCCGTTTGCTACAATCTAAATTAATAAAAAAATCGTTAGCAAGAATAACTCTTAATAAAACAATAACAAAATTAGTAATCCTAAAAGAGAACATCAAAGAATAATGAGGGAATTCAAAAACGCCCATCACGCCAAAAACACTCTAATGAAACATATCAAAGAGAAATTAGGTAAAGCAACGAAAATAGCGGTCGAGATTGAGAATGAGAAATTAATATTCTACCTCAAAGAAATGAAAGAAGATCTTGAACAGTATAAACATAATGTCAACCTCATAATTAAAGATTTAGAAAATAAACCTAAATCATTTTAGCCATAAAAAAAAGACTATCAGGAGGACTAACCTATCCTTCTGGTGGTCGAGCAAGAAGAGAGAAAGAACGATGAACCTAGGAACCAATAACAAATTTAAACTGAAATTAAACACAGGACGAATTCTAACAGGTAAAATTCTCGAAGAAAACAATGAAGAAATCAAAATTCACACCATCAAGGACGAAATCATTTTTCTAAAAAAATCCGAGATTCGACACGCAATTTACAAAGGTGAAGAAAAATGACTTACTGGTATGATAAAAAACCAGAGTACAAAAAATTAATATTTGAAGTCAAGAAATTATTCTTAAAAAATGGTTTGAAAATACCTTCTCCAATCATAGGATCGAATACACCACCAGATCAATCACCAGAAGAAATATTCCTAATAAGAGTAAACAGTATATCTATGCAAAAAAGTAACCATCTCAAAGCATTAATGGAACTAACAGAAAAACAAATCAAAGAAGAAGAACAATGGAACTTAATCTATAAAAAAACAAAAGAAGAACTAGAGAGATGTAACAAATGATTAAAGTAACGCCAGAAGGATTTAAAGAAGATAAAACAGAATTGCAAAAAAAACTAAAAGCAGATGCTCTTATGTATTATGCTTCAAATCAACCAAGGGAAGCAAGTGAACTAATAGTCAACCATATCAAGAATAATCAATATATTAAAACTATTAGAAATGACAAGAATAAAGAAATGTGGATTTACGAAGAAGGCATTTACAAACCACACGGTGCAACATACATAGAACAAATTTGTAGAGAAATACTAAAAGAAGCATATACACAACATCGTAAAAAAGAAATAATAGAGAAAATATCAGCAGAAACATTCATAGAACAAAAAGATTTTTTTAATAATCAAAACGAACACATAAACATAATACCTGTGCAAAACGGATTACTAAATATTGAAACAAAAGAACTAACAGAGTTCACACCAAATATATATTTCTTCAACAAATTACCAGCAACATTCAACCCAAATCAAGATTGTCCAGCAATAAAAAAATTCCTAAAAGAAGTTCTTCCAGATGAAGAAAATATAAAAGTCATTCAAGAATTATTTGGTTTTACATTACTCAAAGAATACCGCTATGAATTAGCATTCTTTTTATTAGGAGAGGGAAGAAACGGTAAAAGCAAAGTATTGAACCTATTAGAAAAACTCATAGGTAAAGAAAATGAATCAAACGTATCTTTACAACAAATTGAAACTAGCAGATTTGCATTAGGAAGTTTACATAATAAATTAGTCAATATCTCAGCCGACATAAGTAAACAAGTTTTGAACAACACAGGTACATACAAAAACGCAACAGGCAGAGATATGCTTGAAGCAGACAGGAAATACAATACAAGCATACTATTCGTCAACTATGCAAAATTCATATTCGCAACTAATGAACTACCAAAAACAAACGATATGACTGCTGGTTTCTTCCAAAGAGCGAGAATAATTCGATTCGACATAACATTTTACAAACCAGTCGATTATGACCTTCACAAAAACGAACCAAATGCTCGTTTACGAAACCCAAGAATAATTGAAGAAATATTAACTAAAAATGAACTAGATGGTTTATTGAACTGGACACTTGAAGGTTTAACACGATTACAAAAAAACAAAGAATTTAGTTCAACTAAAACCACAAAAGAAATACAAAATATTTGGATTCGTGAAAGCGATAGCGCTATGAGTTTTATAGAAGAAATGATTGTCGAAGATTATGAATCATTTATGACATATCCTTGTTTAAAGAGAGAATACAAGCGTTACTGTGAAAGTCATAAATTAAAACCTCTTAAAGACAAAGATCTCAAAGAAACCTTACTCAAAGAAACTGTTGCAAGTTACAGCAGTAAAAATATAGAAGAAGATGGAAAGAGTAAAACTCAAAGAGGTTTCCTTGATGTTAGATTAAGAAATGAAGGTGAAACTCAAACCAGGATTAATTAAAATTACAAAAAATACAATATTACAAGTATTTTACCCCTAAGGTAAACAAGTAGTATAGAGAGAAGTGTAAAACTTAGTAATTTTGTAAAAACTGTAATTTAAAATTATCTCTTATGGGGTCTCGTCAATTGTCTGCTACTTGCACCCACACACGTAAGGAAATGAAAAAGTCAAGATTCTGATTTGACAAACAAGTTAAAGTTCAAAAAAAGAAGAAAAAGTAGAGAGTTATTAACTTCGTTAATAAACTGTCATCCAGTAAATAGTGGATGACATCGCCCTCATAAAGGGCACTTCAGAAAGTGCCGATTAGGCGCCTGTGTTACGCACGAGAAAAATCGAGAAATAATTGCTGATTGATTTGAATATAGCAAAAAAAAGATGAAAAATGAGAGGTATACCCTAAAGGGTATAAGCGGAATCTGTTATAGCGGAATTCAAGGTTTATAAATGGAAATTCAAAAAGATGAAAAAGGACGTTTCAGAAAAATTTACGTTAATAGCAACACCGAGATCAGGGATCGCTTCCAAGTAGAATTTAACAAAGATGAGCGAGATCTTTTTACAGATATGCAGTTGTGGATTGGGCAATCAAAAGATGCCACCACATTAAAGCAGTGGGCTTTTTACGGTTGGTTAACAATTTCCAACCACAAGGGTTCTATGGGTTACTTGAAAGAGAAGTTACTGAAGAATTCAAAGAACAATGAAAGGCTTGGTTTGGATGTGAAAACCGAGATTGAAAACAATTTCCAACAAAAAATTATGAAACTCGGCGGGAATCTGTAACTGCGAACCCTACTCAATCAAATCGTTTTTTAATTTCATCCAAATCAGGATCATCTATAAAATAAATTTTACTTTTTATCTTATCAGGAATGAAATCAGGAACCGCATATAAATTTTGGAGAATAGATTCCATAGAACTAAATAATCTCGTAATTTGTTCATCGCTAAGATATTCTTTTTGCAACTCTATAAAAATAATTTGTGTCGCATAAAGCATCATCATAGCAACATCGAATACATCTTTTAACATATCAGGTTGAATATCATATATTGGCGAAATTGATTTTATAGAAGAATGAGTATGGTGACAAAGCTCAGAATAAAGACGCATAAGTGTTTCATTTTTAGAATCATCATATAAAGAATCCATCATCGCTTGACAAGATATAGGGCGTTCTTTTTTGAAAATGATTTCTGTCTTTTTAGGATATTTAAGATCAAAATAAATACTTATTATTAATTCAAATGAAGTTCTTGTGTTCGCATAAGATTCTACGATAAAACCTCCTGTAAATAATCTATAATTAGCACCTGCTGTTGAAAAAAGTTTTATTAATCGAGCACCTAAAAGACTTTTTACAAAAGAATCTACCTCTTTGTCCTGTTTAAAATCTTCAGATCTTTTTTTATTTATTTCGAGAGAAATTTCTTCCATACAATCTAAAGCATTTTTATATTCTAAAATAAGATCTTTATTTTGTTGAATAATTTTTACATATTCATCCCTAATTTGTTCCAAAGTCATCCAATTAATTGGTTCATCCATCACATTTCACCTTTTTTAATCAAATAAAGAGACTATCCCATCAAAAACACCGACAACACCATCTACTATCACATTACCTGCGTCAGTTAATGCATCTCCTACATCAGATATTACTTCATTAACTTTGTTTTGAATGAATTGTTTAATGTATGGTTCTAAATCTATTTGTTGAGTGAAAGGTATTCTTATATCTATATAATCAGATCTAGAAACATAAACAACGCCGTTAATAGTTGCGTACGTATCTCTAGGAGTTATTAGATTGAGAGCTATTTGAGATGTTGGTTTCCAATCCACAAAATTAATTATATCGAATCTAGTTGTTTCTTTTGAAGGTAATTCTTTACCAACAATAGTTCCTTCCGTTAATTGTTCTCCGTTAGCATCAAGAGTAACATCATAAGTAATAGAATGTATTTTTACTTTCACTAAACCACCATTATACAAATCTAAGTGTCCTTTTAGATCGAATCCTTGCACAGATACAGCTCCTACATCTTCAATAACTACTTCTCGAAGTTCTACTTTAGAAAGAGCGTTCACATATAATCCTGCATACGTTCCCACAACTAATATTGCTAAAACTAAAACCATCAGCACTATTACCCACCATTTAGCATACCATTTCATTTTTATTTCACCTTATAAAATTGGTCGAATGTTTTGTATTTCTCAATACTTATATATTCACTGTTACATTTACCGCATTTATGAGGTAAACCATAATCTTTCTTAACTTTCCAAATATAACGACAAGAATTACATTTAACAAAAAATCCTTTGAACTCATTTTTTCTCTTAGCGTTTCGAACCAAAGTATCTACTTCTTTTTCTCTTTTAGCTTTTTCAGGAGTCATCCACACACATTCATATTTGATATTTCCTAATTTCTCTTGTTTTTTATCTTCTTTTTGTTGTTCTTCTTTTCTAAGCTTCTTTTGTTCTTTCTTAATTCTTGCTTGTTCTGCTCTTTGTTTTTTTGTTCTGGCAACCATTTTCAAATGTCTTATTTTTTGTTCTTTTTTTTGTCTGATGAATTTTTGCTCTTCTGCAGATACAGAAATAATAAATATAGCTCCGAAAAAGAAAGTTACTATAAATAACATTAAGAAAAAGTTAGTGCCATATATGAGGCCTATTAAGCCACTAGAGGTTCCATCGCTACCAATAAAGAATATTAAATCTATTAACCAACCTAAACCATATATTCCTAGAGTTACGCCAATACCCTATCCAAAAGTTTTTTTTACAGCCTCACCATATTCTTCGTTCATTTTTCACCTTAATTTATTTAAATAATTTCTCAATCATTTTTGCTAAACCAATTCTTTATTCGTTTCAATAAATTATCTTTTTTAATATTATTGTCTTTTTTTCCTTCTATGTAGTCCATCAACATACCAACTGATCGATTATACACGTAACGACTTTTAGCTAAGTTTCTATCGAACAATTTTCTCTGCATAAAATCATATTCTTTTAATATACGATTATTTTTTAATAATGTTACTCTCATAACAACGTTTTTGAAATGAGGAAGTTTTTTCTTTTGTACATAACTCTTTACTTGTTGGAATTTCCTAGGAGTTAATCTCATAGCAATAGTGCTGTGAAAATGATACTTTCTATTTTGATCAGTTGATTGTAATGTACAATAAGGTTGAAGAGTTTTCGATAACGCCCATCTAAACTCATCTAATTTTTTATCAGGGTTAATATCAAAATAAACTACCTTATTATCTTCGAATGTTGAGAAATGTTTAAGTGTAAAACTCATTATATCGGTTTTTGTACACAATCTAGCAAAATCACCAATTAACTTTCGTTCATTGTTAGTTTTTATTATTGCCAAGGATATGTGAGGTACAGGTCTTTTGCGATTAGCATTACCTATCCTACAAGTTTTATCAACATCCCATATAATCTCTTTTAATCTTTTCTTTGCTCTTCCTTGAAACCTAAATTCTATAAGATAATTATTCATTTTTGTTCTTTCCACACATAATATTTTTTTATAATATCTTTAGTGCCAGTGCTAAGTTTTAGTTTACATCCTGGCTTGAAATAAGCTATATATTTTACTTCTTGTCGAGGTTTTGGTGTTCCTCTAGCTTTGATAAGAACAACTGTATGTTTATGCGAATGACTCTCGTGATTGAAAATTATTTTTGCTTCGTTAGCCATTAATCCTGTTTCTTCTTCTAGCTCTCGAATTGCGGCTCTAAATCTGCTTTCTCCTTTATTCGCTCCGCCACCTGGTAAAAGATATGTTCCTCTACTCATAGCTGTAAGTAGAATCCCTTTAGGAGTTTCAACAATTGCAGTTCCTCGTCTTCTTTTCATTTCATTCACCTATTCAGTTATTATAATCCTGTATTTCTCAACGAGGTTTGTCCATTTACGATAATTTGATTGACTGAGCCTAGGACCCATATCACCTATTTTTTCCCATAATAGAGCATCAGCATATTCTTCACCAACACTATCAAAAGATTCCCCTTCACTAATAACAATTACTTCAGGAGTTGATTTTAAGGCCCCTGCATTAACATAATTATCAGGAACAACAGTTATTATTGTCGGGCTCGTTGTTTCAACAAAACAATAACCTGTGTCTTTATAGTCGTATTGTTCTGGGCACTTTATTCCTAGAGCTTGATGATTTTCTAAATCATAATTAAATAAAGCAACACCATAACCTAATTCTCTTAATAATAATGCTAAAAGTTGAGATTTTTCTCCGCAAACGCCTGTTTCATCAAATAACACTTCATAAGCATATCTTGATTTTGAATTGCCACTCTCTAAACTCACATAATCATAGGGCATCATTTGCACTAGACTAATTGCTATTCTTGCTTGATCATCTTGACTATTACTACGACTTTGTATTTTCTCACTAAGATCAGTTGTTAATTTTAACTGTTCATCGTCATCAATATTCTTTCTTATGAAATCTTCAGTAGTCGGAGCTATACTCGTGTAAGAAATAGATCTTGAAATAGCTCCTAAATATGTATATAATCCTTCGTAAACATAAAGTTTCAAAGTGAATTCATCCCCTCTTAACAAATAAGTATATGTTCTATCATCTTTACCAGTCATATATTTAGAAATGCAAACGTCTCCTCTTGGAGTTTCTTCTCTTCCACAGCCACAAACAGTTGCTTTTTGTTTTAGAACGCCATTGAAACACATCCAAGGTTCATCATTTTTAACACAGTTCCCATAAATAGTTCCGTCTTCACAGCGTTGAATTAACTCGCAAGTGTTATTTATCTCTTTGTAATCTTCTGGACAACCGCATTTATCAGGAGAATAAATTAAAGTAGCATTCCCTTGACAATAATAAGAATCATTATTAGAGCAAGTTTTTATTATAGTTCCATCATCACAAGTCAGTCCTAAATAATTATTCACATTATCAGGTAAGGTAATTATTTGATTACCTACTAGAAATACAAATATTAATAATAAAAGCAAGGATAAACCTATTAGTTTTAACCAGTCTATTTTTCTTCTTCGTTTTTTGATAGTAATTTTAGGACCTCGTATTTCTTCTTCTTCTTCAGTTACATCATCTGGTCTTATAGGTTCTTCATTTGCCACACCTACATCGTCTTCGAATAAAGGTTCATTATCATCCCAGTTTTCACCATATACGGGAACAATCGTTATTTTTTTACCTGCACCATTGCTTCGAGGCGTTCTTCCTGAAGCTATATCAAGTGCATCTGTATATTCCTGTTTCTCTTTCTTGACTTTTTTTTCCCACTCTTTATAATATTCAGGACAAGGATGACCGTCTTTTCTCCATTCCTCCATAAATAAGAGATCTTCGAAACTAGTACCATTAAATCTAGGCGGACCAGGAGGTATAGCGTACAAATGTTTTTTACAAAAGTATTCTTTACAATATTCGCACTTAGAAACAGCTAATTTTTTATAACAAGAATGATAATCACAAGAATGAGTCTTAGGTTTAGATTTTGTAGGTTTATTGACCATAGAACACCTTATGTGAAACTAGTACTTTTCAGAGGTAAAACTTTATAAATTTAACTCCGAAAAAGCCGCAAATAAGCTCTAACTCTTACTTTTTAAGAATTTTTTGAAAGTTTCTTTAATTTCTTCATCACTCTTACCTTCTACCATTAGCTCTATCAAACCTTCCATTTTGTCTAAACGCTTCTCTTGTTCTTCATTAGTCTTCTTGTATTTCAAAGCTTCCCTTAGACTAGTAGGGTTATTACATTTAGAACATCTATCGGCATCAGGAGTATTTGCTGTTCCGCAAACTCTACAAATAATGGATTTCTTGTCTTCGTGAACAAATCCGTCAAGATGATTCTTGAAGCGATCTTTTTGATCTTGATTATCCATACGAGCATAAGTTTTATTGAAATAATCTAAGCTGTGACCAAATTTATCAGCACACCATTCAGCAGGATCATTATTCATCTTAGCTATACGACAAGCAGAGTGACGCAAATTATACAAATCAAAAGGTTTCTTTATGTTTAACTTTTCCATTAAACGCTGAAATCGTTTCCTTACTGCTTGATTAGTGAATGCTTTTTGATTCTTATTTGGTGTGAGCCACAGATTATCTTTAGGTCTTTTTGTTGGATGATTATCTAACCATCTTTGTAAATGAGGTGTTGCTCTATATATGATTACATCTCTAGGTCCTGTCTTTCCTTTGGTAACTTTTATTGTCATAAAGCCATCAGTGTCCGCAGGAGAAACCGAACCATACAATATGTCTAAAAATTCAGAGCTTCTAAATCCCCCACACATTTGTGTTGCAATCATTGCTTTCATTTGATAAGTTTTAGCTTCACTAATCATAAGATCTCTTTCTTCTTCTGTAATCATATCATCAGCAACTAAATTTCTTTTAGTTCCTTTCTTAGAAGACTTAATATCTTTGAAAGAATAAGGTTTAGCATCATCATTATGCCACTTAATAAATGTATTAGAAACACTTACAATAGTATAATAATAAGAAGGACTTTTATTCTTTCTTATTTGACTAAAAAAATCATTAACACTATCTCTTGCTTTTTGTTTAGCAGGTTTAGTTTTTAAATTTTCATCTAATAATTCTTCAACATCCTTGAAGTGCTCTAATAGAAATTTTATGTGTTTACAGAATATGACCAGTCTAGCATCTCCTACTTTATCAGAATAAACTAACATATAACGGTCCAATAATTTTTTATTTTTAGAACTGATTATATCATTACTTTCCAATTTCTTTCTTTCTCGGATAGCTAATTTTGCATAGTCGTGAACAGGCATAAAACCCAGAAATCACCCATTATATATAAAATATTTGACGGGATTTGTACAAAAAGTAAAATCCCCCCTGGCAGACTTGAACCACCGACCTCACCGTTTATGCTGATCGTTTATCATTCGTAGCACCATAATTTAGGCGCGTAACGTCAAACGACTTCTACAGCGGTGCGCTCTACCAGCTGAGCTAAGGGGGGAAGAGCAATACTGCTTTGGACTGTTGTTTTCTTTATAAATATTTCCTAGAAACAAGCTAGAATTAGAAGAAAATTAAGAAAAATAAAATAAAAAAAGTTTACTGAGCCAATCCGCCGATTTCGGCTTTACCTGACACAGTTGTTCGTTGTTTTCCCTTTGAATTCTCAAACTTAGCTCTTACAGGAGGAAGTCCTAAAGGCCCCATGATTTTTAGCTTAGCTTTGATTGTATAGGTAACAATTCTTTCTTCAAATGATTCTAATGTATCGAAGTCCCATTTGATAATTGTTCCTTTCTTATCGGTTCTAACAACGTCGCTTGGTTCAAGAACGCCAAGTCCAGATCCCACTTTAACATGTGCGATTGGAGGAGCTCTATCAAGAACACGTAGATTGTAGAATGCTTTTCCAGTTCGGTTTCTAATATAGATTCGAACTTTCATTTCACTTACGCCTTCAGTGTCTCGTCCAGTAACGATTGTTTGTTTTTTTAGAACGATTGGAGTTCGAAGCATAAAGTATGCGATGAATCCAAGAATTACTAAAAGAACAATAAGAGGGATTGCTCTATAATTTTGAATAACTGTAACAGTTCCAGTTTCTTCTGGTTCTAAAGTTACGTCCCAGGTTGTTGCGCCTGTTCTTTCTACAGAACTTACTTCAATGTGAACATTTGTAAAAACTCTTTCATACCAAGGGATGTCGAGGTCTAAGGACACCGTCTTTTCAACGTTTGCAACGTTTTGTAATGAAGAAACTTTTACATATCTAAATAGGAAAGATGAAGAAACAGGTGTGGATCTATCAATAAAAGAATACGCACCAATGTCATAGTATCTATCTACTTCATTGATTCTTTCTTCATTGTAATCTAAAGTTACAGAAAGGTCTCGAGCTCCAGGTCCAGTAAGAGGGTCAATTTCGAACCTATACTCAAAAGTTTTTTCTTCAAGACCACCAAGGTCTACTTCAAATACATCTTCAAATTCTTCACCGTCAATAGAAAGAACCATTCCTTCTAGATCAAGAATATTTCTATTTCGTAAATTAATTTGAACAGATACTGGTTCTCTAGGATCAACTTCTGAACCCATTGTTGCAGTTAAAGCAACCGATGGTTTGTAGCCTCCGTCATGAACACTTTTGATATAAATTGTTGTCTGCTCATTGAATGTATCTGTCGGTGTTTGTACAGTAACTGGAACAACATAGAATCCAGGACCTTTGTAATTTGTTGGTCGCGGACGAATTTTTAATTCCACAGTTAATGTATCACCTGGATCAACACGAACGCTTGACGCAGTTTCAGTGACCCATTCAACAGGATTTATACTCCAAGAGAAAACTTGCGCTACTCCTTGAGTATTTGTAAGTGTAATTTCGTACTCCGCAATTTCATCAAAATATACATGATTAGATGATGTAGATGTCGGAGCAATCTCGACAGAAGATGCAGTTGCAAAGCTTAAAACTAGCAAGAACATCATAGCTAATATAATTATTTTAGTATAAGACCTCATGGGATTACCCTCCGGTAGAGATTAATTAAATCAGTATATAAAGCTTTCGTCTGAGAGAAAGTCTAAAACTGCCGTTCTTTATAAGAAGAGCCTATTTCAGGATGCTTATCTGATTTTGTTTCTCGACTCTGATTATATTCTGAGATAAACTTTCAAGTTTATGTTCGTGAGATACTAGAATCAATTGAGATAATTCTAACTGATCAAAAACATCTCTAAGTCTATCAATTTGCTCCGTTGAGAATCCATCCGTAGGCTCATCTAGTATGAGAATATCTTTTGTATGCAAAGAACCGAAGTAAGTATTAAGAACTTTATTCAAAGCAAGACGATATGCCAATGCAAGAGCGGTCTTTTCTCCTCCTGAAAGATTCGCAACTGAAGTGTCAAAACCATTCTGTTCAATTAGAGGAGTAAAATCTTCGTTAAGTCTAACAGTAAACGCATCATCCTCAATAAGCATCGCAAACCATTGCATGAAATAATCATTAAACTCATGATAAACTTTGAGAAGTACACGTTTCTCTATTGTTTTCACAAGAGGAAGAAATAATTCTGAGAGCCAATCTTTAACACCGGACAATTCATCAATTCGTTTTGCAATTTCTGTCTTCTTGACAAGAGCTTCTCTTATTACCAAAGACATTTTTTTAGAAACATCAAGTTTAGTAGATAATTCTGTGAACTCTCGATCTTTCAATCTTTCGGATTGTTTAGCATCGGCAAGTTTTTTCATCAAATTAAAATCAATAATAGGTCTATCTCTATCTAATACTTGTTTGTGGCTAAGAAGTTCAATTTGAATTTTTCCAAGAGAAGACAATTCTGTCTCTTTCTTCTTCTCTAGTTGTTCAAGATCTTGTTTTGATTTTACAAATTGTACTTTCTGTTGTTTGAAAAGAAGATAATCTCTTTCTTCTTTGTCTATAATAAGTTTCTTTGCATCGAGTTCTTTTTCTTTCTCGGAAAGTTTAAGACCTAGCTCTTCTAATTCAATCTTTTTCTTTCCAATGGTATCAATAATTAATTGTTGTTCTTTTTGCATATGGTCTTTGTGATCGGAACCGACATCCTGTTTGCAAGTCGGACAGTTTTCTAAAGAAGAAATAGTATTCACAAGTTGAAGAGATCGTTTTTGATCAGATTCCAATGCTCCTTTTCGTTGATTAATTATGGATCTGTTCTGTTTTATCTTATCAAATGCTAATGCTAGTTTCTCTTTCTTACTTATATCTAATACTAATTCCTTCTCAGAAAAGTTTTTGAGAAATTCATTCTTCTCAATTATTTGCTTTTCAATTAATGCGACAAGTTCTTCCTTATTCTTAACAGATTGTTCAAGAAGTTTTAATTTATTCTCTTCTTGCTGATATGCTTTTACAATCATATCCACTTTCATTTGCTCTCTTTCCAAAAGTTCTCTACTTTGTTTTGCAATTTCCAATCCTCTCTGTGCTTTTGGAAGGAGCATTTCAAGTCTTTCTAGCTCGATCTTTTGTGCAGAGAATTGTTCTTGAAGAATTTTTACATCATCGGTTTGACCTTTTAGTCTTTGAACTCTTTCTTTTACATCGGAAAGATAGAAATTAGTATTTTCTCCAACACGTTTGTATTTGTCAATGTCAAAAATTTTACGAATAACATCTTTTCTTTCTTCAGGAGATTCATGAAGAATTAATTTGACTTGCTCTTGAGGAGTGTAAACAGTATATCGAAATAAATTAGTTGATTTGTTGAGAAGAGATTCAGGATAACCAAGAAGAGTTAAGACTCTTGCTTTTAATTCGGTTGGAGTAAGAGTTTCTTCCTGCCCATTTACTGAAATACTTCCTTCTTTTTGATTAACAGATAATTGAGATCTTTTTAGAGATCGCTTAATAGTTACATCTTTACCTTGAATCTCACAATTGAGAATAACATATCCTTCGTCCGCTCCATGGCTTAGTAATTCATGGACTGAAGTCTTTCCTCGGAGAATTCCAAAGAGAGCAAATTCGATCGCTATAAGAATACTTGTTTTCCCACTTCCAATATCTCCAGAGAGAAGAGTAATACCTTTATCGAACTCAATCTTTTGAGAATGATAGGATCTAATGTTGAATAATTCTACGGATCGGATAAACATAGAGAAAAGAAAAAAATGAAAATATTTAAGTCTGTTGAAAGGCTTTTTAAACTAAAGACAATAGGCTCTCGCCGCTTCAAGTAAATACCCTTTCATCTCATCAGAACTCAAAATATTATCTCCTCCTTGATTTGTTCGTAGTTTTCCTTCTGCATCGATAATAAAGTTCGTATGACTTAGTTCTTTCTTGATTTTACTAACTTGATCATAGACATTATCCTTTGATAATCCTCCTGCAAAACCAATCATCACATCAGGAAGTTTATCTTTTAATGCAGAATAAACTGGTACGAGTTCTTTAGCATCAAAGTCAAGACCAGCTCCTTGAGATGGATCAATAAGAAGATAGTCTATTAATCCTTTATAATCAGCAACTTTGTTTGCAACTAATTCTGGATTTCCTTCTGCTATCATATCAGGACTTAATTGAAATACAATATCAACTAAACTAAAGTCTTTTTTTAATGATTCTAATTCAGCTATGTCTGGCCACTCCATATTAAGTTGAACCGATCTGCAAATATTAGCTTCATACATTTCAGTAAACAAAGGAGCCACATCTCCTAAAAAACTATGATCACTAAAATTACAATAATGAATCATTGCCAGAGATCCTTTATTAGCTTCTTCTAAAATAGGAGCAAGATCTTTTCCAGCCGGAGTTCTTCTGCGAGTTGCATCATAATTCTGACCATAAAGAGAGTCCTTCGTTGCCAGAATTCCAATCATAGGAATTACATCCGTTTCCATCGTAATTCCTGCGTTGTTGTACAGCTCAATCGTATCTTGAGCTTCTTGAACTGTTTTTACACCTGTAATTCCAATATATTGTTTTTTCATAATAAACACCTATATTGAATGTCAGAAAGTAAGGAATTAAACTTTTAGCTTATAGTATATATATCTAGTTAAATAGTTATATTTTTATAGTTTGAGTGTTTTAACAAATTTATGAAACGAAAACTAATCCAGCTATCACCATCAACAAGCGTCGTCTCAGTTCCGAAATCATGGGCTGTAAAAAATAAACTAGTCAAAGGTACAGAACTCAGTGTTCTTGAAGTTGAAAATAAATTAGTCATATCAACGGAAAGCACAAAGACAGAATCAGAAATACTCATAGACATAAGTAAACTTTCAGAAGATCTTATTTGGGCATACATCGACGCATCTTACGTAGCAGGATACGATTCAATTAGAGTAAAAACAAAAAATAAAGAACAAACAACGCTTGTTGGAGAAACAGTAAAATATTTTCCAGGACTATTACTTTTCGATGAGACTAACACATCCGCTCATCTTAAAGATATCACTGGCGAAACAAAAGAAGATGTAAATAAAATTCTCAACAGAATATTCAACATGATTATCAGCCTTCTTGAAGGATCAATCATAGCAACAAAAGAGAAAGACTGGAACTTTCTTGCACAGGCAAAGGAAAAAGACCATATAATTAATAGTTACTGTAGTTATTGCTTCAGACAACTAAATAGATTTGGTTTCACACAGCTTTCTAAAATAGGCTTATTACATACACTGATTAAACTCATCGAAATCTACTCAGATAAAATTGTAAAAGTTCTAATAGAATCAGGAAAGAAGAAAAAAACAATCAACGAAGCAATACTCAAAGATATTCTTGCAAGTTGTAAAATTATCCAACGACTACATACAAAATACGATCAGGAGAAATTACTAACACTCGATAATCTCCGAATAAAATTAGAAAAAGCTTCTGAGAAAAATACAATCATTCAAAATATTGCAAAAGCATTATTTGATATTGAAGAACTCGAGATTCAATTACATCTTTAACGTTTTATTGACTTTATATCATCAACGCAAAGCCACGCAGCCTGGTTACCAAAACCAGTCTTATCAATATCAAAAGGAACAAGCATTTCCAGATCTTTAATTTCTACGAGAATACAATATTTCTTGAACTTATTAGCTTCAAATGATTTCTCTTTATCCACATAACCAACAGCAGGATAAGAATTAATAATCTCTTTAACTTTCAAAGGACTTAGATCATCAAACTGATGAACTTTCTTAACTATAAATTTTGCAAGAACTGGTTTGCTGCTTGGTTTAAGATAAACAGTTTCTCCTTCTTTTATTCTACCCCAAGGAGCGCGTCTTCCAAGATACCATCTAGACTCTATTGTTTTCTTTCCTGATAGAATTAATGAGAAATAGGGTTCTTGGAGAATTGCAACGTGATCCATATTACTTTTTTTCCTTTTTAGTTTTCTTTAATTTCTTCTCAATCTCTTTTTTATGCTTAGCCATTAATCTTTCCATAAGTGCTTTCTCTTTCACAAGTTTAGCTTTTTCTTGTTCAAGTTTTTCTTCTTCATTATGAACTCTCTTCAGGAAGAAACCATCAAATCTAGCAAGAACCGTTGAGACAAGAAGTGAAAGAATCATACTCATAACAATTGCTGAAGCTATTATTGAAACTGCCGCTTCTCCTCCAGGGAATGAAATTAGTGCCAATGAAAGAACTACAACTGCAACAGCAATACCTTTTGGAATCATTAAAGACATAAATATTTTTTCTTCATTATTAAACTTGCCCTTTGGAAGAACAAATGTTAAAGAAATATATCTTAGGAAAACACTAAGTAGGAAAACAATTACTACTTTGAAAATAAATAAAATTGAAAGATCAATAGGAACTACAAATCCTACAAGGATAAAAACCAAGATAACAAAAATAGTGCTTAGAACTTGATTGAATGTTTGTAAATCTTCTTTTCTATTAATATACATATTACCAAAGAACAAACCCATTGTCGCTACGCCGAGAACACCAGATCCGCCAATGGACTCCGTAAGTAAATATCCTGCAAGAGCAAATACAATTAACAAAATAGGAGAATATTCTTTACTATAAAATTTATGAAGAATTCTTGAAAGTAAGAAACCTAACAACACACCCATACCAATACCAGCAGCAATCTGCAGAATCAAAGGACTAATCTGTCCCAGAACAACGGAAGAAATGCTCGCTTGAGTATTCGCCATGATTTGAATAGCCATCAATGGTAAAATAATTGTAAAAGGAGTATTCACAATAGATTCAATTTCAAGAAGTTGAATAACTCTGTTTGAAGAGTTCTTAAGAATGTGAAACATACTTGTCGGATCGGTTCCAGCCATTGTAATCGCAAAGATCGATGCTAATAAAAAATGATTAAGATCTATTTTTCCAAAAAATAGCAAAGACGAAGCAATACCAACACCAACAATAGATAAAATAAGGAAAGATAAGAACATTTTCAGAGAAGTTCCTGAATATTCACTCACCATCTTCATCTTAAAGCGACTTGAACCGTCGAATACAACCAAGACCAAGGCAAGCATAGCAATTGTAACCACAAGCGTTTCTGAAAACACAAATGAAACAACACCTATAGAATTAAGATAATTCATAACAAGACCTGTAATCAGAAGAAGGAGCAAACTAGCAAGTTTAATTTTCTTAGCAAAAAGACTAACAAGTAGTCCCACCCCTAAAACGACTGCGATCCCAGCAAGGGATTGCAGTGCCGCTTCCAATACCATTGTACGGATTACAGACTCGAGAGTTTATAAAGATTACTCCATATAGGCATTCTCAGCAGAGCTTGAATAAGAAACTGCTCGGCACCGAGAGAAAAACATATAATAAGAAAACTATTCTAATAAATATGCAACAATCAATGAAACTTACTGAGAATGCCTATGACAGAGTTGAATCAGGTAAGAAAACAATCGAAATAAGATTGTTCGATGAAAAACGTCAGAAATTAAACATAGGCGACATTATAGAATTCTCAAAATTACCAGAACTTAAAGATAAAATAAAAGTTAAAGTTATTGAGCTTCACAAATACAAAACATTTAGAGATCTTGTGACTGATTACGGGACAGAATATTATGGCCATCAGAAAGACAAATATTCCGTAGACGAATTTGTTGAAAGATGTTACACAACATATTCTAAAGAACAAGAACAAAAATATGGAGTTCTAGGAATAGAAATTAAATTAATTTCTTAATCTACTTCCCATAAGCTTTTTCAGCCAGCTCAGCTATCTTCTGCTTCTCAGCTTCCACTCGAATAGGTTCTAATAAACTATTAACATAGTCAATAACGCCTAGCTTCATATCAGCAGGATGTAATTCTTTATTTGCGAAAGCAGTTCTAAGTTCGTCTAAGTTTTTGTAAGTTATAGGACCGCCGAATTTCTCAGGACGATTAATGACAAAGTCTTTTCCTTCATCGTGTAAATGAGGAAACATAACTAATTTAGAAAAATCAATAAACCAGTTTTCTTCGACGTTTCCTTCTTCGCAGAAACCTTTGTTAAGTTTTTTAGCAACTTTTTTTGCAGTATCAAGAATATCAATTTTACTATTTGGATCACTAGCGCTCATTTTACCGCCAGGGTTTAATCCACCAACCATAGGATTCATTAGGTGAGATCTTTTTGCATAGCCAATCTTAGGCAAGAATTCTCTAGCAAACATGAAAATCTTTCTTTGATCAACACCACCGAACTGAACGTCAACATCTAAGTATTGTTCATCGAGTGCTTGGAGAATAGGATAAAGTAAACCAGACATTCTAGGATTAGTTGCTTGTTTAACAACTTCTGCGCCTGCACGTTGAGTATCTCTTGATGAAGCAATAGCAGAAATTTTATACATGTCTAATGTATAATCTTCTTTTGTTTGGAAATCTTTTCCTCTTACAAATTTTAATTTGGAAATATCGGCACCAACAGATTTCAACATCTCAGTAATAATAAATTCATAATATTTAGTACGTAGATCTACAGACTCCCAAGTAGAACCAATTGAATCTAAGAAAGCATGAATATCAGCAATAAGAACTGTTACATCACAACCAGCATTTAAAAAATCACGAATTTTAAACATTCCAACGAAATAACCAATATGAGGTTTTCCAGTAGGAGCAGTTCCCAAATAGACTTTTATGTCTCTTTCTTTGAGGATTTCTTTAATTTTGTCTTCGCCTACAACTTCTTGTAGGTTTCTTGTGATTAGTTCGTATTTTTCGTCAGGATTCATACTGTGCTTGATAGAAGAAGAGGCATTTATATGTTTAACGAAGTTAAACGCCAATTTTTCAACATAAATTTAAAAATACAGCTTCATTTAGGTCTTTTATAGAGATTGATCATAATGAGCAAAGAGATACTAGAACAAGTAAAATTAACTAACTTAATCGCAGATATTGAGAAAAAGAAAACAAGTCTCAATAAAATAGATAAATCGTTTCAATACAAGCCAATGTTCAAAGGTGTAGATATTATTACAGCAGGCGATCTTCTTGAAAAATTCATTACAAAAATACACAATATCGGGCAAAAAGAAACAAATATGTTTGAACAAATAGTTATGTATCAAATATTCTTAGAAGAATTCAAATACAAAGAAAAATTTGCAGGGTATAGAAAGACATTACATGTTCACAACCCTTATTTCCAATTAGTTCCTTCTGAAAAACTAGCAGACTTTTCAGATAAAGAAATGAACAATATTGAATTCGAATTATTTATAGGACTTATTGCAGAAAGATTAAAAAATCCAGAATATAACCAGTTTTATACCAATCCAGAAAGCGAACATTATAAATTAACCATTGAATCATATTTCAGTAATGATTTCTATATAGATATAACAGGGTCAATGACCAATATCAATCCTTTACTAAGAGGAGCTCCTAAAAAATGAAGAATCAAAAAGAAGCAGATGATGAATTTGAAAAACAGTTCCTAGAAAAATTCAATTTTCATAAAAAAACGTTTATAGATGTGCAACCAAAAGAACATTTTAAAATTATGAAAGCAAACAATGAAACTATCAGAATAGAATCATTTGTAGATAATTTTATAGACCAAGTAGTTCGAACAGAACACATCGAAAAAAATATTAACGGATTCTCATTTGATTTTGCAAAATATATACAATCATATGTATTCCAAGAACAAATTGTAGGGTATAAAGAAGTAGTAGATATACAAAATCCATTCGCAGAACTGGTTAAAAACTATAATCTAGCATATGCAAATGATTTAGATATAGAAATAGGTTTGCTCTTTGAAAGAGCACAAAAAGCAGAATTCAAAGCACGAAGACTCCAAGTTAACAGCACATACACAACTAAAGTAATATTTCAACAAGAATTCATGGAAAACATTTTCAGATATAGACAAAAAGGAGAAATACTTCTTCAATTAGATCACAATGTAGCGTAAATTATTTCAAAAATCCTTCCATTAGCTTTTTCTGCCAGGACATTAACATATCTAAAGAATTCAATGCAGCGATTTCTTTCATTTCATCTTTACTCAAGAATATATGAGCAGGAACTTCATATTTCTTAGCAAGAGCATCTCTTTTCTCACCAAGTCTAATAATAAGTTTCTTTTGCTGTTCTGAAAATCTTTTTGGTTTTGTAGTCTTAGGAAGGATCTCGGTTTTTGCAGATTTTCCTTTCTGAATAGCTTTATGAAATTTCATAGCACTTCGCTTAACAACAGGATGAACCCCTTTCATATTCTCCCAATCACTTATTTTTTTTGGATGATGAGTCAATAAATCTCCAAGAAGTTTATTGTTCATAATAAAATGAACCGGTCTATCAACTTTCTTTGCAAGTTCTTCTCGTAATAAAAATAATTCTTTGAGAATTGCTTGTTGACGAGGACTTAATGATCGGTATCCTCGGAACTCAAAGTATTCCATTTGTTTAATAGGATAATCTGCTTTTTCTAAACGTTGAAAATATTCATAAATCCAATCCAATCTATCTTTCTTTTTTAATTCACTTTCAAGAGCATCTTTTAATTTGAGAAGATAAATAGTATCTTTTGTCGCATAGGACAACATTTCTTTATTGATAGGTCTTTTTGTCCAATCAGCCATTTGAAATTTACTTTCTTTTTCAACATCAAAGTATTCTTTTAGTAAGGAACCTAAACCAACAGATTCTTTTCCTAAAAAGACAGCTGCTTTTTCTGTGTCAAAAATGTTTCTTGGCTTACATTTGAATTCTTGTTCCAATAATCGGAAATCGAATGTGACATCGTGAAAAATTTTAAGTTTTGAAGGATCCTCAAATATTTTAACAACTGAAGAAATATCTTTCAAAGCAAGAGTATCAACAATCCAATTTTTAGATCTTGAAGAAATTTGAATAATAGATGTGTAACAGCCATAATTGTGAAGATTATTTTCCATCTCCAAATCAATACCAAACTCATTCTCATTAGCCCACTCATTTGCTGCTTTTTTCAAAGCTTCAGGGGTATCGATGAACGTGAAAGGTATCTGTTGCTGTGACATGAAATATGAGATGAAGCTAATTCATTTATAAATATACCGGGTAGATCTCAGCGACAAACATATAAAGCTAGTTCTAATTTCATCTTTTTAATGGTAGCAATATTTGACGTAGACGAGACATTATTATCCACATTTTCAGAATTCCTAGATTGGCATAATAAGGAATATGGAACAAAATTTATGGATATTCATTTCACAGATTATCATTGGGAAAAAGTATTTGGAATCAGTCATAATAAATTATACAAAAGACACACAAATTTCTTAAAAAGCGATGAAGCTCTAAAAACAGTAGACTTTTGTTATGGAGCAGAAGGATTAATAGAACTAATAAAAGAAAAAGGCGACGATATAATTCTCCTAACAGATAGAGATTATAGTTTAAAAAATCGAACATACGACAGTTTTCAAAAACATTCTAAGGATATCAAAGATATTATTTTCACAACTAAAGACCTAGGGAAAAATAAAATTAGAAAAGTAGATGTTCTAAAAGATCTTAAAGCAAAATTGTACATGGAAGATTCTAAAGCACATGCAGAAGCAGCTCACGCCGCAGGCATCTACACAATCATTGTATCAAAATACTGGAACAATGACCATAATCTTCCTTGCGAACAACATGTTAGTAATTTAGGACTAGCTAGAAGATTAATTAATAAAGTATATGATGTATAATTATTTTGTTTCTACATAATAACCAATCAGATTCTTCTCAAGTAATCCTCGGATAGTTTTCTTAGTTCCATCATCAGGAAGATTATTTGAAGAGATAAAAATAGAACCTGAATCATCTTTCAAAGTATAACCAGAGATTTCTCCTAGTTTAAGAGAACCTTCAACGGTTCCTGAGACAGTAACTTTCTTACCTACATTATCTTGAATTTTTACATCAGCTATGCTTGTTGTACATGCAGTCATGAATACTGCTATAATAACAAGAAGAACAATTCCTAAAATATGTTTAGATTTCATGAACAAAGTTAAAGAGTAGAACTATATAAAATTAATCAAAGAAAAAAAGAAAATAAAAAAAATAAAGGCATTAAGCCTTAAATCATCTCACCGATTTCTACAGAATCATCTGCGTCTGCAAGTTCATCTGCTAAAACAGCGTCAACTGCACCTTCTGCAGTAGAGTCATCAATATCCTCAGCATCTTCAACAGCTGCATCTGTTGGACCGCAAGCGGTAAACATAAGAGCAGTTAATATTAAAGCTGCGAAAAGGATAATAAACATAGTTCGCTTCATTTTAGTTAGCACCCATATCAGGTAGAGGATGGTTTTCTTGGAATGCTTCTACTCGATCTCTTAATTGAGCTCGAAGAGCATCTACATCTTCCTTGTTAATATTGTTCATCATTTTTTGATGAGCAACTCCTGTACGTGCTCTAAATTCTTGAGCCATATTTTTTAAACCTTCCTTTTTCTCTTGATTCATTGCGGAAATATGTTTATTAAGCTTAAGTTTAGCTTCTTGAGCGGTCATTTCACCAGCTTGAAGTTTAGTTTTTACTTCTTCAATATTTACACCAAGCTCTTCTAGAACTTCAGACATTCTTTCTCTGTTTTGTTCTTTAACCTTAGCTTCAATTTCAGCTTGTTTTTCTTTAACACGTTCTTGAGCTTTTTCTTTAACTTGTTTTCTAAGAGCATCTAATTCTTCCTCAGGAACAATTGTGTGAACTCCTTCTCGAAATTGAGTACTAAGTTCTTTTGCTTCTTCTCGAATTGCTTCGAATTGAGCAAGAGCTTCTTCTTTAGTAAGTTCTTCAAGGGAAATTGCGTTAGCTTCTTCACCTAGAGTTTCAATATCTGCTCTAATTGATTCAAGTTCAGTGGTATCCATATCAGGATAGTTTTCTTGAACATAAGCAAGAACAAATTCTCCAGCAGCATGGTTTTGCATAACTTGTTTGTTAAGTTGCATAACTCTTACTTGAGCACCTTGATTATTTCTAAAGTACTGAGCTGTACGAATTCTTTCACGAGCTTGTAAAGTTGTTTTTTCTGCGACTTTAACTTCGTCATTTGCGACTTCAGCTTTAGCTTCAACTTCAGTATCAGCTTGTCCATTATCACTATTAACAACAATATCGTTTCCTTGATTATCTGCATTATTTGTTACAGTGTCAGCACCTGTTGCTGCAGCCATTGGAAGAGCCGCTAAGATCAGTACAAAGAGCACTGCGAAAATATATTTTAATTTCATTTTTTTTCCTCCGACATTCTTAAAAAAGATATAAAGAATCAAGAAAAATGTTGATAAAATCTTGTTCCGCAATATGAAGTTCGGGCTTCACTGCGAAATCAGATTTTATCAATCACTTTATGGGGTAAATTTGATTCAATATATGCTTTAATTAAATGTTTACAGTATTATAAAGGTGGAACAAGATATAGATATTTGCCGGAACAAGCCGGAACAAACCGGCACAGAATCAAGAATTAATCAATTTTGGCCCTTTTTGAGAGAAACCACATTACTCATACCACTTTGCTCTTTTGTGACGATTTCTCTCCGTACGAGAGAGTCTACATTCCGAGAAAGAGACGATTTTGGCAGGCCTGTTTCCTTCTCCAGAGCGGCCTGAGTTGTTGAACCATTATTTTTCTCAAGAATTTTAACAATTTGCAATTGTCGCTCTGTGAGAGTTTTAGGATTATAAGCCTTAGATTTTGACCTTTTATTTTTAATTTTCTTAAGTCTAAATCTTATTGCTGCAAATAAAGCAACAAGAACCAATCCTGTTAGAGCAATAAACCAACCCGGAGGAGATGAAGAGCTTCCTTCTTTCTTAATTTCATATTGAACAATAATATCAAAAACTTTCTCTTCAGCAATACCAATAATAGTTAACCCAGAACTAGTAGTTTCTATTCGAGAAAAAGTAGGAATCTTCATATAAGTAATAGATGATCCTTTTGGAAGATTAATTTTATAGTATGCACTCGCAACTGAAGTATCTGTTGTAACATTAAGCAACCAATAAGCTCCTTTTTTAGAAGTTAATTCCGGAGATTGATAAACAATAAGATTTTCAATGTTAGTATCTCCTTGAATTGTTACAAGACCTGCTTCACTAACAAAAATTTCTACATCTGCATAATGGCTTTGAGCAATAACTAGAGAAGACATTAGTGTAAACATAATAAGCAATATTGCAATAAGTTTTGTATTCATTATCTCTAAACCTCTTCATCGCCAATGTGACGCATAATAAAATCAAGCACTTCCTCAGGAGTAATATGAGTGGTATTAATTACTAAATCATAATTATTAGGGTTATCTAATTCTTTAATTCCATAATAATCAGAATATCTTTGAATCTCAGAATCTCTTCTTGTTAAAAGATTAGCTTTTGTTGTTTCAATATCAGTATTCTCAGGTTCATCTTTTCTAGGATCATTAACAATTCTTCGAGCTCCTTCTTCAAGTTCAACCTTAAGATAAATCTTAATAGAATTTGGAATGAAATGCCAACCTAATCTTGAGTCTAAAATAATATTATCTTTTTCCTTGCCAAGAACCATAACTTTCTCATCAAGAATAGAATCAATCTCATTATATTTCTCAGCATAACGAGATAGTTCTAGAAGAGTAACACCTCTTTCAATTGCTAGTTCTCCCATTAAATCACCAATAGACATGAAAGAATAATCTAGATGCTTAGCTAACAATTTACCAACTGTAGACTTACCACTTCCAAGATCTCCTGCTATTGTTATAAACATTTTTTATCCCCTATGATTAAAATAAAAATTAAAAAAATTAAAAATTATTTCTTAGATTTGTTCAAGAAGTAAACAACTATTCCAAGAACAGCAAGACCAATTAAAACCCAAACCCACCAAGCCATGCCTGATTTAAGATCTGTTGTTTCTGCGTTAACAATATCGTCTTCAGTAATAGAATTGTTATCATTTTCATCTGCATCTGTTGTATCTAGCACATCATTTGCATCTGGAACATTAATAATATTAGGGTCTTCCTCAGGTTCAGGTTCAAGATCCATAACAGGCACAGGTTCAGAATCAGCACCACCATCTGCACTGGAAAAATCAGCAGTTGAAGTTTCTAGAAAAATATCCTTAACCCAAATTTTTATATCATTAGTTCCATCACCATCAATATCAAACTCAGCAGTTTCGCCAAGATCCATAATAATAGTATTAGCTTCCCAAGTCATATGATATTCTACAGTCTCTGCAGTTGACGCTACGAAAGTAACATAATGTTCGTTGGTTCCAAATTCAAACCAAACTCTTTTGTTATAATTAACATATCTCTCTTCAGCAGTATCTGTAAGTTGAATATGATATGTTTTATCCACTGTTCTAAGAGCAGCAGTGTCTGCAGGAATTCCTTGTTCGTAAGAACTAGCAAGACCAGCTGTAGCGATGACTGAAACGACTAAAAGTAGTAAAATTATATATATTTTCATAGTATAAACACCTTTTTCAGTAGATTCTGGTAAGTTCGAGTATAAAAACGTTATGGGTTTGAAAGGTGTTTTCCCTCGTAAGATTAATAAATCGAGCTTCGCTTTACTATTATATGGCTCCAAGTAAGACACAATTGAAATCAAAGAATTCCTCAGCGGTTCGGACTTCGTCCAAACAAATCAAAGAAGAAGGATTATTTTTAGGGACAGTATCAAATAAACCCTTCTTTTATCCACAGGAAAACCTAAAAAAACACTTTATCGCACTCGGAGCATCAGGTAGTGGAAAGACAGTTCTCTCAAAAGTTCTTTTAGAAGAAGCTGCACTCGCTAAAGTTCCTTCAATCGTCGTTGACGTTCAAGGAGATTTGTGTGCTCTCGCATTAGAAGGAGATGATGAAGTTCTAATAGAAAAAGGTCTTGATGAAAAAACAATAAAACGATTTCGAGAAAATGTCGAAGTAACAATTTTCACACCGATTTCTTCAAAAGGAATTCCTCTATGTATTAATCCACTGCAACTAGATCAGGCAAAACTTCCGGAAGCTTACAAGCGAAGCGAACGTAAGGGTGAGAACGTAAGTGAACACAGAGAAATTATTCCTATTCTACATTCAATCGCAAGTTCATTCTGTAAACTACTTGGATACAATACATCCAACGACAAAGGAAAATTCGCAGAAGCTATTATCTATACAATTCTAAAATATTCATACGAAGAAAAAGAAGCAATCAACAACTTCGAAGATCTAACAAATCTTATCAAACAACCAAGCGCACAACTAAAAAAGAAAATGAGCGCATTCATTAATGAAGAAAAAGAAGTGGACACTCTTGTTAGAAAAATTCAATTCATGAACGTTGGTGAGAAAAAATTATTATTCCAATATGGAGTACCAGTAAACATCGATTTGTTATTAGGAAAGAAATCAAAATCAGGAAAAACTCAAATGAGCATCATTTACATGAACACTCTTCCTGACCAAGAAGATAAAGAATTCTTTTTAGCTGCACTCACTACAAAATTCTATCAATGGATGTTAGACAATCCAGCAAAAAAATTACAAGCACTATATATGATAGATGAAATCGCACCATTTATTCCAGCGGGCGCAAGAAAACCAATGCCGAAAGACATTTTGAAAATGATGTTTAAGCAAGCTAGAAAATATGGAATAGGATGTGTCATAGCAACTCAAAATCCAGGAGATATTGATTACAAAGCATTCGCACAATTCGGAACATGGGCTCTAGGAAGATTATCATTAAAACAAGATATCAAAAAAGTTGATCAAGCTTTATCATCATTCGGTTCATCCGATGATGTAAAATCAAAATTACCTAAATTACAAGCAGGAGAATTTGTTCTTTTCGCACCAGACATTTCTAAGAAGTTGCTGGATCTTAAGACAAGATGGTTAATCACAGAACATGCAACATTAGACGAAGATGAAATAAAAGATTTAATGGCAGATTCTCAAGAGAAATATAAACCATTGTTTGTAAGAGAGAAAAAATCTAAGAAAGAAAAAAGTCCAATTGTTGAAGAATACGAAGATAAACTTGAAGACGATAATGAAATAGAAGAAATATTCGAAGAGAAAGTAAACAAAGTAAAAAAAGACGGAACAGAATATGAATGTTTCCCAGGATTAAGCGATGACGAAGTATTTGCAATCGCAGAAAAAAAGAAAAAGAGAAGTTTGATGGGTCCTGGAGAACAGATAGTAGATATTAACAAACACAATCATCCAATTATTTTCACGCGTGTGAGACAAGTGAAGAAAAAACTCCTCGGCGGCAAAAAAGAAGAACAATTTTTTATCTTCTTTGATGGCGTAACAGGTGAGATCATAACAGTCAAGCCAAAAAGACACGAACACATTATAGAAACTAGAAATCTCATTGGCAACAGTGAAAACCAACTCTATTTGGCTCGGTCTGTAATGAAATCTAAAAATGAGATGAGTATAACGGAACTAGCACACAAAACAGGGCTCGATGAAAGAACAGCATCTAAGAATCTTAAATCCTTAACAGACATTGGCGTTTTAACATTTCGACGAGAAGGAAAATACAAATATTTCAGTTCACTGCAAACATTCAATAGTTCTTTGAAAAAATTAGATTCAGAAATGCCTGAGTTAGTTATCGATCTACTCGATGATGTTATTGATTACGAAATAACAAGTAATGATATTTCTACATTTATTCGAACATGGTTTGAAAACGCACAAGTTCTTGAGACAAAGTTATTGTATGTTCCTCTACATGAGATTATTTATTCTAAGAAAGGCAAAACTCGAACAGTATATATTAATGGAACAACTCGGCAAGTTGTTTAATCATTTATAAATAACAGAGATAGTTTTTTAATCGCAGTTCTATTTTGGTCTTTTATGGATTTAGATGAAGTAACAATTCAACTTAATTACTTAGTTAGACGCTATGCTAAAAATCAAGGACAAAGGGCAGAACTTGAACACGCAGGAAAAGTATTTATTTGTCAATTAGTAGAACAAGATCCATTTATTGAAAGAAAAGAAGCAATATCTTTAACGCATAGTTATCTGCACACAATGAGCAATAAAGAACAAAAAGGAGTTTATACTTTTCTGAAAACAGATACTGCAAGAAGTATCGATAAATACAATCCAGAAGTAGATATTAAAAAATATAATTCTAAAGAATTTCTTTTTGCAACAATCAAAAACAAATTCGGTTCTAGATGGATCAAGAAAATTAACGAATCCGACGATACAAAAACAATAATAAAATTCATAATAAAAACAGCTATCGAAGACATAGGAGGAATTAACAAACAAGACATCCCAATAAAAGCAAATTCCTATTTCTTTGCAGATATAGGATTATATAATTTTCTATGGACATTCTTTGATGGAAGTCCTTCCAAAGCAATAAGAGAAAGCTACGAAAATCAATTTGTTCCTTGGGAATTTAATAGAGTACAAGATAATTTTTGGAAAGGAAAAGAAGGACAAGAAAATATTAACTGGGCCTTAGAATGGTTCGCCAATAAATACAAATTACTAACAGCAGAAGATTGTAGAAAAATAAAATATGATGACTTTGCAGCAGAAGGATTAACTTATATGTTAAAAGAAGGATTCGAACACAAACATTTCTTAGCATTACAAAGATTATTCCCAGATCTCGCTCCTTGGAAAATGAGCAAAACAAATATGAATTTTTTTACAAAAAAAGAAAACAGACATGCTGCTTTAAAATCATATCTAATTGAAAAAGGAGTTGGAGATATTTCCGATATGACAATTGAAGAAATACACGACACCGAATTTAGAAATGTATTTGGGAAAACCAAAATAAGCAATCACGGACTAAGAGGTTTACTTAGACCATACAAAGGGAGCACATACAGATTAGGAATGGATTTATTTCCACAACTAAAACCGTGGTCATTCACCGGAGCAAAAGAACCTTGGAAGGAAAATATAGAAGAAAAAGCAGCAGAAGCGATTCGTTGGCTTTTTGAATCATACCTAGGTATTGAAAAAGATGAAATTCCTAGCTACGCCACAAATAAATTATTCTGGGCAGTTGGTTTTTCAGGAATATTAACTAATAGACGACTTGGTTTTAGTTCATCAGGTTATGAAGCAGTAAATAATGCTTATCCTGGTTATTTCTCAGCAAAAGATTTTGCAAAAAGAAATATAATATATTTAGATAAATTCTCGTGAATCAAGGCCTAAATATTTCGCCTATGTAATGAGTGAAATTAGGATTCAAATACAAATCTGTAGTTTCGCAAATATTCTTTTCAAGAAGAGATGAACCGTGCCCTCCAGAATAAGAAGAAATAATAGATTTAAAATTTAGTTCTTTTTCTAGAGCATCAAACAAAGCTTCTTTTTCAGGAGAAGTAATGAAAGTTTTGTCTTTAAGTAAACTTATATTCAAAAAAGTTTGTTCTGAAAAAGATATTCCTTCATCAAGAATTTTTTTCTTTACAATTTCGGCAGGATTATACATATCAATAACATCCTTAGCAAATTCAGGATCTATTGGATGAACCAAATGTTTTCCAATAAAAAGCTTTATTTCTCCTGATCTATGTCTTCGTTTTATTTTCTTAGAACCTTCTTCAAATATTTCTTTTATGTCATTATACAATTCAACAGGAGAACGACTATCAGAACCTAACAACATTCTAGAACGATAATCAGGATTACCTTCATATGTCTTAAAATGAGCATATATAGGCCACCACTTTCTAGGACGTTCCCACATTATATCTTTATAACTAAAATAACCAGGTTTTTCAACGTTCAGTGCGTGTTTTTCCATGTCCGAAAGTTCATGTTTTAGAAGAACAACATCTGTGTTTGGAAAGCGATCATAAATCATTACCGTTTCTTTTCCAGGATCTTCTTTTCTTAATTTTTCTAGAAACTTTTCTTGATGATCATTTTGTCGACAATAGACCCAAGTAAATTGGGTTTGAGCCCATTCTTTAAATTGATTTAGAGAAAGTTTTTTTGCATCTTGGAGAATTACTCGACGATATATTTTTCCATCCATAGACATAAGAGACTCATCAACATTAGTTATGCCATAATCTTTTACTGTTCCAATCCACGCCTCAGAATAACCAACAGGATTTTCTGCCAGAACAGTATCAAAAAGAGGTCTTTCTGATTTAATAACTAAGACTCTATCTCCTTTAAGATCGAACTTAATAGATGATAATGCTTCGAGAGATTTTGCACTTGAAGCATCGAATCTTTGTTGTCCATCAATAGCTGCAATGTGAGAATTCCATGCTTCTCTTTTGTCAACAGGAAGTTCTCTTTCATTTTCGTGAGGAATAACATACAAATGTTGACCATACATTCTGAGAGCTGCAAGACCAACAGCCATTTCTTCATATTGTTTTGCTAAATCAGGAGCTTCTTTGTGTAGTTTATCAACTAGCCCAGATCTTTCAATAATATTCCCTTTTTCGTCAACGTAAGTAGTCATAAAAGAGCAAAGTGGAGCTGCATTTTTAAAAATATCTATAGCATTTCATTTATAAAAGGACAGAGATAACTTTTTAATCATAGTTCTATTTTGGTCTTTATGGCAGGGAAAATAGAATAAAATGGCAACCCTAAAGAATTGAGGCCGAATAAAATATGATAGATTTTAGCAAAACGTTAACATCCTTAACTGAAGAAATAAATTATCAAAAGCATTTAATCAAAGATTTTGATTCCACAGTTAATCCGGATATATTCCATCAAAAAGGATTACCAGTTACTCCTTATTGGAATATTCTTGCTAAGGTTTTAAATTCAATTGTAAATCATGGAAAAACACAGGGTTATACGCAATTTAAATTCCCATATACAGATATTCTTAATTCATCAATAGTTGAAATGTTTCACAACAGCACTACAAGAGGAAATGAAAATGATTTTTCAAAAAAAGTTATTGTTAATGTTTTAGGAGGCCAATATGGCGCAATAATTAGTTCTACCGACGAAGGAGAAGGTTATGATTATCATAAACAATTAGAAACATTTAGAAAAATTCCTCCTCATGAATTAAAGTTCGGAAGTAGAAATACAGGATATATGAATTTTGACAAAGAAGACTTAATTTATACCGTAGCAGATGAAGGCAGAACAGGAATAATAAAACTCACTTTTTAACATGAGAAAATAATTCTGATTAAACTGAAGAGAGAAAATGGTGACCCCAGAAGGATTCGAACCCTCGACCTGCCGGTCCGAAGCCGGCCGCTATATCCAGGCTAAGCCATGGGGCCAATGATAATAAAACCGGGTCGAAAGACAAAAGTCTTCCTCTCGGGTTTGAATTAAAATTCAAACAAACAAATTATTTAAATTTTATCTAAGACGATCTCGATTGTTGAAACGTGAACGTCCTTACCATCCTTGTTCTGGAATTCCTCAGAGTCAATGTTAATTTCTTTGACTTTGATTTGTCCTTTAAGGAATCTTTTTACCGCTATTTCTGCTATGTCTACTGCTCTAGAAATAAACTTTCCACGAGCTTTTACTAAGACTTCTTGCGCGTTCTTTGTAGTGAACTGAATTACAACACCAGTTACATAATTCATAAAAGGCTTCGTACCTACAAATATAGAATTATCTTTTTCTATCTCTTCCATTACTTAACACCCTAGATGTTCAAAACCATGGATTTTGGCCCTGTAAATTAATCAATTTACAGTTTCAAACCTAAAGTTGATTCTTGAGTTGTTGCTTTTTCATCCGAGTAGCATAACCTGCGATAACATTTCGTAGTTTTTTTGAAGATCCTACAATAACACTATCAAGAACTCTTTTGTTCTCATCAAATGTAGTTGTAAACTCGTCGCTATGTTTCTCAAATACTTCGTTTGTCAATCCTTTAACCAATTTAGTTTTGATTCTTCCCATGAGTAATCACTTAAGGGCAGGAAGCTCTATTTTATTTAAAAATCTATGTGTTTTTGGTCACTAGAGAGAATGTTCCTTATAAGCTCCCTGGAGGTCTTTAAATTCACTTACAGACAATTTACTTCGGTTTTCATATTTATTATAAGTCTGAGAATTTTTCTTAAAAGAAAATCTAGGTCTTCTTATACCATTGATAAGATTCATTTTATATTCTGAAATAGGATAATCTAAAATAATGGAAGCTCCAAGAGCTACCGCAGAGTCACGTGGCGAAGATTCAGTATTGGTTTTATTATCGTAGTAAAAATATTTGTAAGATAAACCACCAGAAGAAGAATCAGAAGCTAAAGCTGAACTATTATAATTCTTATCTACCAAATCTGAATAAACATAAAGTTTAGCAGACTTTCGTCTTGCTTTCTTTTCTTTTTCAACAATAGTTTCGAGATTATCTTCTTTTTTTGATTTCTTAATTTTCTTCTTTAATTTTGAACCATATTTACTAACTTTGCTTCTAATACCCATAAAACAAAAAAAGACTTAATTGTTTTATAAATACATAGGATAAAGATTATAAATCGCGAAATTAATTAATATGATACCATGGTATCAAAATCTTCTAAAAAAACTAAATCAAAGAAAAAGAATACTACAACAAACAAAGAAGGAAAAAAGAGACGTCTAGGTTTATGGATTCCTTTAGGAATTGTACTTTTGTTAATAATCGCATTCGTTATTTTTGCATGCACACTTCCAGGAGATAGAGTCGCAGACTCTGCTGACGGACAAGACATTTGCGCACAAATGATTGATCTTGCAAAACCAGGAGAATACTTGCCTTCATTTTTACCTTACAAGAACGAAGTATTCAATGTCTATGATTTGAACAACAATCCAGCAGGACATATCACTATTGAAAACAGAATGGTTGTAAGTTCAGGATGTACACTAGCGGACGATCCTACATATACTATATATGTTGAAGACGGACAAACCATCAAAGATATTAGAGAATCAAGTGACTCAGCAGAAGCATACATAGATAATATTAAATCAGGAACACTTGATATCGAAGGGCAAAGCTTCTGGAGAAAATTTAAGGGTAGCATGACAAACGGTTTCGCCGCGGTCGCGTCATGGTTTAGTTAAGTTTTTATATCTCTTTTTTTTCTTATTCTTTATGAACACAGAAGTCACTAAAGAAAAAATTGATCAATACTTCAAAATAACAGGCGAAGCCATCGCAATGGTCAAAGCAACTGAGATGGATAAAGAAAGAATTACAGATGCTAAAGACTTCTTAGACATGGCAGAAAGATATTACTCTGATGCTAAACACTTCTTCGAGAAAGACGACTGGGTACTTGCATTCGCAGCATTAAACTATGCGCATGGTTGGTTAGACGCAGGAGCAAGAATCGGCTTGTTTAAAGTTAAAGACAATCGACTGTTTACTGTTGATGCTGACTAATGAAACAACATGGCACAAGAACACTACTAATGAGCGTCAGCGACATTCGGGTGAGAATGTTAATGAACACAGTGACTGTAGTGATTAATTATTTCTTATAATCATTAACTAAAGCATATTTAATATCACTAGCTAATTTAAACTGTTGATCTTTTCTTCCAGAACTTCTTAACTCAACAGGATGAACATTAATCCAACCTTTAAATTTTTCATCTTCAGGAAAATAATGTTCTGGTCGCCAGAGCAAGAAAGCCCCATCTGCAACTTCAGGAATACCTTTACAATCAGAGAAATCAGCAATTGATTTTGGTTTTTTAGCTCTATATGTTTCAACAACTCCTTTCAGTTGAGCATTCAAAATAACAGTCATGTTTAACTCTTCAGCAACATCTTTTTTTAGAACAGTTAAAACATGATAGAAATAATCTGATTTATTTCCTTTAGGAGGAACTAAAGATGCGAATGCTTGTAAACCATCAACAACAATCATAGCCATATCCGGATTCATAATTTTCATTTGTTGACATTGCGCAACAACAGCATCAAGAGAACTTGGTTTTCCTCCTCTTAAACTTAAAGGCAATTGTTCAACTTCTTTTGTGGCAATATCAAATCTTTTTTGTTCTGCTTTTGTGAAAGGAGTATCTTTATCAAAATATTCAAATTTCTCTAAATCAATAAGCGCTCTTTTTGCAATAAACTTGTATAAAATTTCTTCATAGGTCAATTCGTAACTAAGAAATCCAACAGGTTTATTTTGAGCCATAACATTATCCGCCAGGTTTACTGCAAAAGTAGTTTTTCCATTTTTAGGTCTTGCCCCAACTAAATATAATTTGTTTTGTCTTACACCATGGGTAGGCCTATCCAATTCAACATAACCAGTAGAAATTATTGGTTTTCCTTGTCTATAAATTAAATCCCTAACATTCTTCTTAATTTCTTTTACTGTTTCAGATAAATTATAATATTTTCTAAATCTAAGAGGAAGCATATCTAAAACTCTAAAGGAAAGATCACGAATGTGTTCAACATAATCATCTATTCTGACCATTTTTTCTGCTTTTTTTCGTTTAACATTATTTTGTCTAGATTTTTCATAACTCCATTTCACACCATCAACAGTTTTCCCTAAAAAAGCTTCTCTTTGTATTTCCGTACTAAATCTAATAACTTCACGCGCCAAAAAATGCTGTTCTAATTGTTCAATGTAAGATTTCGCAATTAAAGGATCATTCGTCCCTTCAATATCAGCTATTTGTTTTATATTATATGAACCTCCTACAACTTCAAGTTGTTCAATTTTTCGTAAATAAGCAGAAACATTTGTTTGTGTTAAACGATTTTGTGTATTAATCATTCCACTATGAATAATTCTATGAGCCTCTTTGTAAAACATAAGGTTCAAATATGGCTGATTAAAATTTTGCATGAAAGAAGGATTTTTAAAATAAGAAGAAATCAACTGCTCTTCCATATCAATACTTTGCGGAGGAATCATCCCAAATTCATTTCCATAACGCTGATCTCTATCACTCGATCCTTGAAGTTTATAATTGGTATCTTTCAGACCATTAACTTCATTTTTTAAATCTTTAATAATGTTCTTAAGAAAACGATTATTATCTCTAAGATCTTCCAATTTACCATGAGATCTAATATATTTTTCATGAATTTCTTTTACTAAATCTTCAATTGGTTTATTATCTATAAAATTTTCTTCTAAAAAAGTTCTAAAAGGATTTGATTCAGCAAAAAACTCTCTTTCGAGCATAGTTTTTTCTTCATCAGAAAGGATTAAACTATCTGCCGATTCAAAATGAGCTTGTTTCTCTTCAGGATTAGTCTCAAAATAATAGTCAATAGTTTTTTCATAGGGAATATCGTGTTCAGCCATATATTAATCTCACTAACTAAACCCACCTCTCTCTTAAAAGAGCAAAATGTAATATCGTTTAAATAAGCATCGACTTCATTTAAAAAGAACTAAACCCCAAGGACTAAACTTGGAGCAAAGAGAAGTAACAGGCCTAGAAGCAGCATAATCGCCCCGCCAATGAATTTAATCGTAGCCATCATGTTCTTACTGATTTTACTTCCGTGGAAAGTGTAAGTAAATATCAGAATAACAGCTAGAAGAGGCAACACATAAAATAAATTATACAATGCTAAGTAACCGTAATAACCAATTCCATTAACAGCATGGCTTGTTAGAATTCCTGTGTAAATTATTGGGAATCCTGCAGTGCATGGAAGTTCAACCAAAGAAGCAAAAATCGCCATTACAATTGAAGCGCCTATTAGTGTTGGAAGAGTTCCATTTTTTACTAAATGAGCTAAAGCTTTAATTTTTCTTTTTAATGGACCAAGGAATTTATCTTGAACCATTAATGTAACTCCTTTTCTGTAAAAGAATAACTCCTTCACATTAATGAGTCCTGCAATAATTGCTATGGCAGCAATTCCAAATCTAAGAGGATCAATAAATCCTATAAATTTAAAAATATTTAACCAGGCAGCCATAAATATGAAGTAGAAAACATAAATTACTCCAATAAATGTCAATCCTACTGCTAGTATTCTTTTTCTTGAATGAGATTCTGTTAACATAAGACTCGCAAGTAATGTTAATACGAATAAATTACAAGGATTAAAACCATCAATAATAGCTATTAATAGTGTAAATATAGGGAGAGGCATCATAGATCCTAATCTTTCTAAAGCATCCGTAGGAAGAATTTTTGCAAGGACGAATAAACCACTAAGAATAATAACAGTAATTGAAACAAGCCAGATTTTTCTTTTCTTCTGTCTTGTTAAACTTCGTTTGTAAATTTTTGTTGCAGTTTTTTTCTTTATGCCAATTTCAGTATCAATCTTATCTTTTCCCATTTACATCACTTAATTCATATTTTCAAGATAGGAAAGATATCCTTCCTTGTCTTTAACGCCAATAAAATATTCACAGCCAATTATAAATGTTGGTGTAAATTGAACTTCAATATCATAAGAAATCATTTTTTCATATTGTTCAGATTCCGCAATATCTAAAATTTCGCATTTAACGCCAGCATCATCACAAGCTTTTGCAAAAATTGGAAGTGTGTCTTGACAATGTCCACAATATTTTGATTCAAGCATAATTGCTTTACCAGTTAATCCTTTAGCTTCACAGTTTGCAGCATCAAAACTTCCTTCGGAAGTAATTGTAAATATATCTTCATGAGAAGGATTTCCACAACTCGTTAAAGCTATTACTGTAGTCAGTAGAAGAATGATGAATATGTATTGTAATTTCACTGTAACACCCTTAATTTCATCTATAAGAGCGCTTAGATAGTTTATAAATGTTGTTCATGAAAGCCTGAGACTATCTTAATTACCACTTAGAAGGAGTTACAAAAGCGAAAGTTTTATAAATAGCTGTTAATAAAGATAATAAAATGAATAAAAAAGCATTCGAAAACAACACGCTGGCTCACAAACTAATGAAAGCCGAGAACTTCGAAGTAGTTGAAACAATTCTAGCAAAAAAACTAACAGAATTTAATAAAATAAAAAAAATAAAAAATGAACTGGATTTCGGTCCAAAAATTAATTATAATACACTTACAGATGCTTTAACAAACGTTAAGTCAAAAGTAGATACATTTCTTAATTACAAAGGAGAAGATCGACCTTCAATCGAACTTAATCCAGACACAGAAAACAAAATTTTATTTTGGAGTTTAACATGCTTAGTAAGTACAGGTGCAATACTAATTCAAACAGTAAACTGGTTAATGGACAAACCAGTATCAGCATCTTGGTTAATTGGAGGACTAATGGGAGGACTTACAGCATACCACACAGTAAAAAATGCACTTAAGAAAACAAGCGTGTATCAATCAGAACCTTTACAAAACATCAAACTCAACAGACATTCATTCACCATAGCAATTCCAGTCATAAGTCACGAATATACTCATTTTTTACAAGATCAAAAAGGACTCATAGATTATAATTATTTAACAGAAGGACACGCATCAGGAGTTCAAAATGAAATTGCAAATCAATTCTTTGAAGAAACAGGAAACAAAGCATTTCAATATGATATTCAAGATGCGATTACCGATAAGCTACTAAATACATATCTCGTTATGGCAGAAAAATTCACTAAAAAAGCACATCTAAAACTCGTTGGAGAAAGATGTGCAAAAAGTTTGGATGAATATGATATTGGAACAACATTATTCATGATCGAAGAAGAAAGAAAAGGCAAAGAAATATACAAACAAGTTTTACAAGGGAAAAATATATTCACTTAAAAAATTAAAATGAAAAAACTAACAACACTCGGACTTGCAACAATATTCTCTCTAATTGGCTTAAAAGGATTTAATCAGATTGTTGATCAAAAAATAGATATTCTTAATATTAACAAAACAAAATATTGCGACATGAATCAAATGAATTTCGAAGAAGCAACAAAACCAAATAAGTTAGTTGAAATTATTGAAAAAGATTCTTACAGTATGAGATCTGTAAATAATGAAAGATCATTAGGAGGAATCATCATGAATGCCTTTCTAAAACAAGGTTATGATGAAAAAAAATTGAGCACGTTAAGTGAAAATGAATCAATTAATCTTTCTGTAACTACAACCATCAACTTACTCGATTATAAATATGTTGATAGCGATACAACATTTATCAAAGAACACGGGAAAAATTTGCCTACTGAAGAGTATATGCGTATTGGTTTCGGAGATTGTGATAAATACAGTAATGCGTTAATCGAAGTATTTAATCGAATAAAAGTGTATAATGAAAATATTTCAAACATTATTTGTTGTGAAAACAAAGGAGGATTTTTTCAGCTACATCAATGGAATTCATTCATGTACAGTAAAGGAGATTCAACAATGATTACATTTGTTGATCCTACTAGCTTAGATAAAGAAATCCCTGAAGACATAGAAAAAGGATATCACGTTTCAAAAAACAACAAAATTTTTCAACTTCATTTACTACAAGATCTTAATTGGTTCATTGATTTATATATTGATAATAACCCATACACAAAAGAAGTATTTAAACAAGCAACAGAAAATATATTGACTAACAAAAAAGAAACAATAACTACAAGACAAGAAGCATTAAGTTTATTTTTAGATTGTTTAGAAAACATAGATGGTGTTTACAAAGCAGAAGCATGCGATAAAGAATTATTTGCAGAAAACTACTATGATGATTTTAAAAATGTAATTTACCAAGAAGGAGTTAAATATGCCAAAAGAAAGGAAAAACAAATATGGAAAGATAAACTCACAAATATAAAAACGCAAAGATATCCAATCTGCAAAAATATTATTATAAACGATACAACAAGTAATGAAACAAGAAAAACTTATTTCAATCTCATATCAAGCTATATACAAACAATGGACGAAGTAAATGAATCCATCACACTTTTAGATTCTTTTAAAATAAATAAGGAAGATAAGCTGGATCTTTTAGATGGTATACTCTTTAAAGGATATTTGATTGCAAAAGAAGACAAAGATATTAATCTGCAAAATTATTACAAAAATGAAATCAAAGAAAAAATTCCTCATAGCCCATATAATTTCTTAATAAAACGAAATAAATAAAAAACTTATTTCAGAGCGTTTTCTAAATCACTCAAATTAAGAGTTATTTTCTTTTTAGCATCTTGAATAGAATTGTTCTTGTAAGAAAGTTCTAGAACGTTCTCTCCGTCAGATGCATAAAATCTTGATCCGGAATATATTAAACTATCAGCGTGAACTGGAGATAAAAAACGACCATAGATAATATTATCAGTTCCAATTAAAGATTGATCATCACATTCATTTAAAGAAACGAAAACACCATTAACAGAAACAATAGAACCATAATCCCCGCCAACAACTTTTGAAAAACGAGGAAGAGAACCATATTTTTTATTTTTATAATCAAATAAATTACTTAAAACAGTTTTACTGTCCGAAATCATTAAAGCATGGAACTCACCTTCAGCATCACCAGAAACCAATCCAGGCCAAACATCTTCGGGAAATTCTTGATACGTTTTACCATTAGTAGAAATAATTTTTGTTGTAGAAAATTTTTCAGATTCTAAAGCAACAAAAGAACCATCAGATAATAAAGTAATATAACCATCAACAGGTTCAGGAAATTCAGCGACAACTTCACCATTAAGATTAATTATTTCCCTATTATTTTTTGTTTTAAGAGCAACATATGAATCAGAGAAAGAAATAAAATGAGAATGGACAACAAAAGGGAATTTTTTTCGCTCACCGCTAATAAGTTCAACAATGCCATAACTATTATCTTCACGAATAAGAAAATCAGAAACACCATTAGAATTAACCAAAGTCAATGGAGAACAAGCATTAATATCAAAATTAAACTGATGATAAAAAGAAGAACTATGATCTAAAGAAATTTCTCCTTTATACATTAAATTATCTAAATCTTTTTTACCCATAATAAAACCACCAATGGAATAATCTGTTACCACTATAAAAAAGTTTCTATAAATAAAAATCAGAACAGTATATAAAACAAATTAGAAAAAATAGAATAAAGAATTAGAAAAAAAGAAATAAAAAATAAAAAAGCTTACTCTGCTTTAGCTTCTTTCTTCACAGCAGCTTTTTTCTTAACAGGATTCATAATTCCGCCAGTAATAAGACTTGGAAGACCAGTTCCAACAGGGACAGGTTGATTCAGCATAACATTTTCAATCACGCTATTCAGAGGATCTGATTCTCCTGTGATTGCAGCGCTGATCAAGTGTTTGATCGGTGTCTCAAAACTTGCTCTTGCTAGAACGGATGGTTTTTCCTTTACGATACCGTATCGGTTAATACCAAGAATATGGCCACTTGAGGTCATTGTGTCTGAAACAAGTAAGATATGTCGAACATCGATTGGAATACCTTGGTTATCAAGAACTTTGTTGATTTCTCTAACAACTAACTCTCGAGCAGCTTCAACTCCGAAGAATTTTTCGGTTTCAAAGATGTCGTTTGTAACTGTTCTTGTTGTATCAACAAATTCAAGTTCAAATACTGCTTTAAGATTACTTCCAGATGTTAAAATAACATATTCATCGTCTCTTTTAACAGGAATAACTTGAGTGATTCCTTTGATACCATGAACATATACATCTTTGATAAGTTCTTTAAGTTTGTAAAGATCATTAACGTTTCCTTCTTTAGAAGCTTTTGCAACAATTAATCCATTTTCTTCAACAAACTTGTATCCTTTAACTCCTTTGTCTAATAATTTGATAATTGATTTAACTTCGACTTCAGCTTCTTCAACTTTTTTGTTATCAATTTTAATGGAAAGAGAAAATGTTGAAAGATTAATGTCTATTTCATCAATGAAACTTCGGAATGATGTTTCTTTAATTTGACCAGCAACTTTAGTAATATCCTTACCTTCACTATAAGGTTTGTTAAGATAAATTTCCATAGAAGTTGTTGTAATATTTTTTCTACCATCTAAAACTTCGATAATACGTGGAAGACCAGTTGTAACATTAACTTCTGAAACCCCTGCCAGGTGGAAGGTGTTTAGAGTCATCTGTGTTGATGGTTCTCCAATACTCTCTGCGCTAAGAATACCTACACTTTCACCAGGATCAGCCAGTGATTGTCTATATTCTTTATATACAGTTTCAATGATTTTCTTTTTTTGAGCTGGAGTTGCTTTTTCAGGAGTTTGTTCCATAAGATCATCTAAGATTTTTTCTGGAAGTTTTCCTTTGTATTTTTTAATTAGTGATTTCATTGTGCAGCACCTCCTAAAGTTTCAGCAACAATTCTTTTTACGTTGATGATTCCTCCTTCGCTTTTTGCAACTGCGATTCCATCTTCACCATAGTTGAACTGAACGATTTTTCGTGCAGCGTCTCTAACTGTAAAGTCGTATTCAATTTTAAGATCCTGCATTGCGTTTGCTAATCTTCGATATAGATAACCGGATTTTGGTGTTCGAAGAGCAGTATCCATTAGTCCATCCCGACCAGTCATTGCCATAAAAAACAATTCGTGAGGTTTAAGTCCTGATTTGAAATTGTTTCTAATGAAACCATGAGCATCCATACCTAGATCTCCTTCTTTGAAACAAGATAAAGTTCTATTAGCATAACCTTTTGAAATTCTACTTCCTCGAAGGTCTTGCTGACCAATAAGAGCAGTCATTTGAGCTACGTTAATGATGTTACCTCTTGCTCCGGATTTAAGCATGTCAATACTGTTTGAATGAAATGATGTTTCAGCAGAAACATTACCTGCATCGTTACGTGCTTTGTTAAGAATCATCAGAATATTTACTTCAAGTGTTTCTCTTGCACTTTTACCAGGAAGAGTTTCAACTTTACCGTCCTTATATTTATCAATAAGTTTTACAACGTCTTTCTCTGCTTTGTTAATTATTTTTTTAACTTGATCATCTCCTTCTTTTGAAAGATCAGTATCACTAATACTTACAGTGAATCCAAGTCTATATAACATTTCAATTCCAAGTCTATAAATTTTTCCAAGGAATACAACTGTTTTGTCAGGACCATATATTTGGTGAACCCGTCGAAGAAGTAAACCGCTTCCTTCTCCAAGATTATCTTTATCCATAACACCTTGTGTTAGAACACCTTTTTTGATAATAACCATGCTTTCAGGATCTTTAGGATCTGATTTGTATGCTCTATTAGGTGCAGAGAAATTCAAATCTTCTGGAAGTAAAACACTGAACAATTCTTTTCCAGTAATTTCTTTCTTCTTAGGTAATTTAGCAAAGTCAGTTTCTCCAATTGCCATCAAAATATCAACAGCTTCTTCGTGACTTACTTTGAAATCTTTATGTGTTAATAGATAGTTACCACTGATTGCGTCCTGGTTACATCCAATAATTGAAAGACCATAACGTGGACTGATCAATTGTGTTTGTACCTGCATAAGCACTTCTGCTTCTGCTCGGGATTCTTCAGTTTGTGGAACGTGTAGGTTCATCTCGTCACCGTCGAAGTCCGCGTTATACGGAGCACATACAGCAGGGTTTAGTCGAAGTGTTAAACCTTCGAGAACTCTTACTCTATGGCACATCATACTCATTCTGTGAAGAGAAGGCTGTCGGTTGAACAATACTACATCTCCATCTAATAGATGTCGCTCTACGGTTAGACCAGGTTCAAGTTCTTCAAGAAGTTGCTCCTTGGTTTCGTCGGTGATTCTTTTTCTTCGGCCATCGGGTCGAACAATATAGTTTGCACCAGGATATTCATCCGCTCCTCTTTCAACAAATTTTCGTAGATAGTCAATGTTTTCTGCAGTTACTCTTTCAGGAACTGTAAGTTTCTTTGCGAAAACTTTTGGAACACCAACTTCATTAATTTCTAATTTTGGATCTGGACTGATTACAGCACGAGCGGAAAAGTTTGTACGCTTCCCAGCAAGGTTGTGTCGTATACGACCTTCTTTAGATTTAATTCTTGCAGTTAATGTTTTTAGTGGTTGACCACTTCGGTGTCGAGCAGGTGGAAGTTGTGAAACATCGTTATCGAAGAAGGTTGTAATGTGGTACTGAAGTAAGTCCCATAAATCTTCAACAATAATTTCTGGCGCACCAGCATTGATGTTTTCGAAAAGACGTTGGTTAATTCTAACAATGTCTCCTAGCTTGTGAGTTAGGTCGTCTTCAGATCTTTCTCCTGATTCAAGTGTGATACTTGGTCGCATTGTTACTGGTGGAATTGGAAGAACAGTTAGGATTGTCCACTCAGGTCGTGCGGTTGCAGAATTAATTCCAAGAACGTCTAAGTCAGCATTCGGAATTCTTTCGAATCGACTTCTTACTTCGATAGGATTAACTCTTTTTTCATCCTCAAGAAATGTCGTAGGTTTTTCTAACTTAACTTTAAGTTGTTTAGCCTGACAGTGAGGACATTTTGTAATTGTTTTTAGATTTGCAACGGTTTCTTTCAAGAAATTTCGTCGTTCGATGTCAGTTCCATACTTGCTGATTCTAACGAGTTCATCGTTAATGTCAGCAATTTTACTTTCAGGAATTAAAATCCGACTACATTCTCTACATGTTAATCGCAAAAGATCTAAAATAAGATCCATAAATTTAATATGTACAACTGGACGTGCAATTTCGATAAAACCAAAGTGTCCAGGACATTCTTTTAGTTTAAGACCGCATGTTTTACATTTCAGACCAGGATCAATAACTCCCATCCGAACATCCATCAGACCACCATCAACAGGATAACCTTCCTTGTCATAGAGCTCTGGTGTAACAATTTTTGCACTAGCAGTTTCTTTGATAAACTTTGGACTCATTATTCCAAAAGTGATCGCGCCAACTTTTTTGTATGTGTGTTCTTCCATTTTTTTATGCTCGTGATTTTATATTATATAGGATATTAAAATAAAAAAAATTAGTACTTAGATACTAACTCGAGTTTTGGGTAAATACATAATGATTTGAACTCATCAAGGATAAGTTTGAACGCATATGCTAACTCAATGTTTGCAATCTCTGCCCCTTCACCATGGACTGGACAATAGTACTTGTTTCGTCTTGTATCGTGAACTGCGATGATTCCTGCTTCTTCACTGATTGGAAGAATTGTTTTATCAGAATCAAATCGTTCTTTAAGTAAAAGACTTGCACCGTGTGCGATGAATGTATCTTTCTCCATCTCTCCAAGTCTTAGACCTCCTTCTTTCAGTCGACCTTCAGTTGGCTGACGTGTTAGAAGTTGTACAGGACCTCGTGCTCGAGAGTGAATCTTATTCCGTACTTGGTGTTTTAGACGTAGGTAATACATTGGTCCAATGTAAATTTGAACTTTGTATTCTTCTCCGGTTGTTCCGTTGAACATTGTTTCAGTACCATTGTCTTTAAATCCATGATCAAGAAGTTCATTTCTCATATCATCTTCTTTTTCAGATCTAAATAATGTACCGTCAACGTGACGTCCACTTAGAGAACCAACTTTTCCGCCTAGTAATTCTAAAACGTGACCTACAGTCATACGAGTTGGAACTCCGTGAGGTGAGAAAATTACGTCTGGTTTTACACCAGTAATTGTAAAAGGCATATCAACTTCAGGAACTAATAAACTAATAACACCTTTCTGTGAGTGTCGACTAGTAAACTTATCTCCCATTTCTGGAACTCGTTCTTCTCGAAGTCTAACTTGAATTAGTTTGTTACCTTCAGCATTTTCAGTTAAGAAAACCATGTCAACAGTTCCTCTTTGTCCGTGAGCCATACTCATTGAGGACTCTCGTCGAGAACTTGCTGCAAGATTATATTCATCCATTGAATTCAAGAATCGAGGAGGACTTGTTTTTCCAATAACTACATCTCCTTCTTTGATTGTTGCTTCAGGATAAATAATTCCATCGCTTTCTAAAAATCTATAATCCTTTTCAGTTCGGAAACCTTTAACATCTTTTTCAGGAATACCGATTTCATCAAGAAGACCACCGGAATATCGAAGTTCTTCGGTAATGATTGGTTTGAAATAATGACTTCGTGCTAAACCTCTATCAATACTTCCTTGGTTAAGAATAATTGCGTCTTCCATGTTGAATCCTTGGAAAGACATAACAGCAACTATAACGTTTTGACCACTTGGGTGTTTATCATATTCTGAAAGTTGTTCAAGAACTGTAGAAACAATTGGTAATTGAGGGTAATGAAGAAGGTTTGTATCCATGTCCATTCGAACAGGGAAATTTGCTGCATAGAATCCCATACCTTGTTTCTGGTTTTTGGAACCGGTTGAAAGTTTTGGACCTGAGTCGTGATGACCGAAAGGAACAAGACCAGTAGCAACACCAACAATATCAATTGGATTAACTTCCAAATGAGTATGATCTGCTTCAATATCTTTTTCTTCAAGTGCAACATATGCATTTTCTTCTTCTGATGAATCCAGATATTCAATAATACCTTGTTTGATTAAATCATTCCAAGAAATTTCATTATTTGAAAGTTGCTCTGCGTGTTTTTTTGTTAGAAGAGATTTTCCTTCCTTAACAACAACAAGTGGACGAGTTGTTCGACCTCGACTTGTTTCTAAGAAAACATTATTTGTTCTAACATCTACATGTACATTAAGAGCATGAGAAATTCTGTTCATTCTTCGTTCAGAAATAATTCTATCTGCGAAAGATTTTGCGTCTTTTACTGTACCTATGAATTTATAATCTATGAATACGTCAACCATATTTGTCACCTAACGAATTGTCTCCAGACCCATGGTCTTTAGTTGTTCAAGTACTTCTTTCTCATCAACACTTCCAGTTACGTTAGCAAGGATTGCTAAGTTTTTTCTCAGTCCAATGTTTGAACCTTCTGGAGTTTCACTAGGACATAATCGTCCAAGGTGAGTTGAGTGAAGAGCTCTAGCTTCAAAGTTTTCTTGACTTGAAGAAAGAGGACTAACAACTCTTTGTAAAGCTGAAATAAGCTCAAGGAAATTCTGTCGTGAAATACGCTGGGAAACACCAGTTCGGCTTCCAACCCAATTACCTGTAGCCATGCTACTGTAAATTCTTTGTGTTAAAAGTTTTTCACGAATCAATACTTTAATTGAAGGAATTTTTCCTCGCTTAACGATTCTTTGGAAGTTGTACAATAAATCTCCAACCATAACTTTAATGTTAACTCTGAATAAATCACCAAGAAGATCTCCTGATAGTTTTAATCTTTTGTTACCATAGTGATCTTTGTCTGTTGTTGGAAGTGTACCTTTAACAGTTAGAATAAATTGTTTAAGATATTTTGCAAGATTAATTGCTTTGAAATCTCGATCCTCAGGTAGAACACCTAGGTGAGGTAATAAATATTTATCAAGAATTTCTTCAACTCTTTGAACACGAATATCTCTTGACTGTGTGATTCCAATTTTCTTTGCAACCATATCAAGAGCTTCTTCTTTATCTTTAACATCAACAAATTCGAATAGGTTAACGAAAACTTCTGAGTCTTCACCTAGACTGATATGTTTCATAATGTCTTCATCTTTTAACATACCAAGAGCTTTAATTAAAAGAACTACAGGAATTCTTTTTACTCGAGTAAAAGTTAAATAATGAATACCATCTTTCAATCTTTCAAATTGATGAGGAATTTTATATGATCCTCGTTCTGAGAAAATCTTTCCAACAAATTTACTAATACCTGTTGATGCTCTTTCAACCATCATTCGGTTTGGAGCAAGATCTTCAATTTTTACAAGAACTTTTTCTGATCCATTGATAACAAAGTAACCACCTGGATCATCAGGATCTTCACCTGAAGAAATTAATTCTTCTCTTGTCATACCATTAAGATGACAGTATTTACTTTTCAACATAATAGGAAGATTACCAATTTGTAATTTGAAGTCTTCTCTTTGTACGCCGTTAATGTGCGCAGATACTTCCATAAAAATTGGAGCTGAATATGTTAACTTTCGAAGTCTTGCTTCGGAAGGCATGATATCTCTTTTTGAACCATCAGCTTCTGTAATTTCAGGTTTTGTAACCCAAATACTATCTAATTTAATTTTAAAATCCTCAACATTAGGAGGAATAATTGTTGGTTCAATAACTCTATTTTCTTCTACAATTTTATTAAGTTCAAGTTCAACGAATGCATTGAATGAATTTAAATCCGCTTGAATAAGAGAATTTTCCTCAAAGAATTTTTTGAGAAGTAAGTTAGGATCATCAACAGAGACTTTTGTTTTACTCACTTGATACACCTCGATAGTAGATTGCAATTCCAGATGTTGGACTGCCTCTAGTTATTTTTATTACATCACCTAACTGAACATCTAGTTCAGCTAATGCCGCATCAGTAATCATTATTTTCGGTAACTCTCGAACTGTAATTTTGTAACGTTCGAATAGAGCTTCTTTCTCTTTTTCAGAAATCTTTTCGTGCTTTGGCACAAGAATATGGTTAGCTTTAGTATCTTCGGTCATTGAATAGGTCCCCTCAAGGTGTTGTGGTGTGTGTGTAATTGTGTTGCGCGTAAAATATGGCGAGCCGGACGAGATTTGAACTCGCGACCACCTGATTAAAAGTCAGGTGCTCTATTGCCCGGGCTTACAAGATAAACTTGATTCCCTCCAGGCTGAGCTACCGGCTCGTAATATTCTTACACACGTTTTGCTTGATTAAATTAAATACGCCCGAACCGGGATTCGAACCCGGGTCGCGGCCTTTCTTTTGCAGAAAACGAAAACATTTTCAGCATCGACAGGGCCGCATGATAGGCCGGACTACACTATTCGGGCACATATTATTCGAAGTTGTCCAAATGCCAAACCAAGCTCTTGGAGGAAATTTACTTGTTTTATAAAGGTTTCCGTTTAATATCGGCGTTTTGAGAAGCTAAATGCTTATAAACCCTTTATTGCATAGTAAATCCATGATTTGCCCATATTGCGGACACGAAGAGACAAAGGTGCTTGAAACCAGAGAAACTAGCGATATAGAGACTAGACGAAGACGAGAGTGTCTTGCATGTGCCAAAAGATTTACAACATACGAGCGTCTAGAACAGAAACCTCTATTTGTAATCAAGAAAAGTGGCGATCGAGAACTTTTCGATTCGGAAAAAATCATCAAAGGCCTAATTAATTCTTGTCAAAAAAGACCTGTAAGTCTAAAAGATATTGAAAGCATCACAAAAGAGATAGAAGAAAAAGCAAGAACAACAGGAGAAGATGAAATTAAAACTTCTAAAATTGGAACTCTTGTAATGGGTCGTTTAAAAAAATTGGATAAAATTTCTTATATCAGGTTTGCATCCGTTTATCGTGACTTCGCAGACATCGAAGAATTCAAGGAAGAGATTTCTAAGTTGAAAAAGAAATAAAAACTAAAAATTTATATTCTAGATATGTTTGAAAGGAACACCATGAACGAAAAGTACAATATATTTCAAAAAAATTATTTTAAAGTAAACGAAAAAACATATTTACCAAATTCTATAAAACAAGAAAGAACAAATGTTAAGGAAGCTTTAATGTTTATTAATAAAATAATATCAGGAGCAGATCCTGAACATCAAGATTTGGTTTTTGCAGTGAACATGCATAATACAAAAATCGATTTTTTAGTTGTTGGCGATTATGAAGCAAATGTATACTTATCAAGAGAGATGCCTGAAAAAGAAAACATAGAAATTAAAAGATTCGGAAAAAACAGATATCTTCATCTAAGAGAAGATATTGAAGAACACAGCCCATTCTATAATCAAATGGAATTATCAAATTTAGTATATACTCTCTTTAAACCAAAAACAAATAACAAAGGAAGAATCATAACAACAACAATTCTGGAACCAAATCACGAAAAAACAATCGAAGAAGCTAAGAGAACAAGGGACTATTACAATCAATTAAGAGGACAGATAATAAATCTTCCTAAATGTTAGATAATTATATGTCCTCGCTGATGTTCGGGACATGAGCAAAGCTCAAATGTCCGCACTAACGCGCATCCATATAAGTTTCGCCTTGCGAAATTATATATCCGCAGCAACTATATCTCGATCTATTAATTTAACCAGAGACTGTAAACGTTCTTTTAATTCAGGATCGCCAGTAGCTCTTTGAAGTTGCATTAATGTATCAATAAGTCTTCGGAAGAATCTAATAATATCTCCTTCTGCCAAATTAGAATAAGTCATTAAATTTGTAAAACTAGAACCAGTAGCCCATGAATAAACAAAATTAATCATACGTTTCAAATTAATTTTGTTAATATCTTTTCCAATGGTTGTTTGTTCAATTCGTTTTATGATTCTTTGATAATGTTTTTCTGAACCTTTAATCATAAAATAATCTAATCTTCTAGGTTCATAAACAATTGAAGCAAGTAAAGTTAGTAAATCCATATCACTCATTTTACTTAAAAAATTAAAATGAAATAATTCAGTTAAAACAACTTCATTTGAATAAAGATGTCTAGCGAATTGACCTTTGTCAGTTAATGCATATTTATTTGGCATTTCAACATAACTTCCACCGGTAAGTTGTCCACCGGAAACTGATTCAGTAAGATAATTTAATTTTTTAAGATGTTTTACTTTGTTATTATAACTAGCCATGATGTGAACATTTTTCTTACCTTGTTTTTTTCTAGTATAATAATCAAAACTACTTTTTAGAACTGTTTCTTGAGTCGCATCATCAAAGAGAGCAATCAAATTTAAAACAGTATTATCGCTTAATTTAAATTGAGAAATAATTGGTTCGTCATCAACGGTTGAAATCTTTTGTAATTTTTTAAGATTTGTGAATTTTCTGTGTATCATTGCAATCACAGTTCCTTCTTTGTCAATACCTCGACGTCCTGCTCGACCAGCAATTTGAAAATATTCTTTTGCATTAAGCATTCTAGTTGTTATACCATCATACTTTTCCGTGCTATCAAAAACAACAGTTTTTGCAGGCATGTTAATTCCGACTGAAAAAGTTTCTGTTGTATATAAAACTTTAATTAATCCTTTTCCAAACAAATGTTCAACAATATGTTTTAGAGCTGGAAGCATTCCAGAATGATGGAAACCAATTCCTTTTGTAAGTGTGCTTCTAAGTTTTTTTGTGGATTCAATATTTACAATTTCAGGAGTTATTTGTCCTCGAACAAAACTTGTTATTATTTGTGTTTCTTCCACATCAACATAGTTTTTCTTTTTTGCAAGTTCCATTGCAAAGTCTTCAGTTTTTTTTCTTGAGAAACAAAAATATAATGCAGGAAGTTTATTTTCAATATCAGGAATTAGCTCAATATGCCTTGGTGCTGCAAGTTTAGAAAGATTTTTTTGTTTAGATTTTTGTTTTCCTTTTTTTCTTGGATGCAAAACATCTACCCCGTGCCAATATTCTTCATCTTTCAAAATATCCATTTCAAGATCTTCAATAGAAGTAATTCCCATTTTAACATCAAAAACATGATGATGAAGTGGAACCGGTCTATGACCATAAAAAACAGTTTCAACTTTATGTTTTTTTATTGTAGAAATCCAATCAGCAAATTCTTCATGATTAGGTATCGTAGCTGATAAAGCCAAGAAACGAATGTGTTCTGGTGAAAAAATAATTGATTCTTCCCAAATAACACCACGTTGAATATCATTAATATAATGAACTTCATCAAATATAACATATTTAATTCTGTCAAGAATAGGATCGTTTGTTAATAACATATTTCTATAAATTTCTGTTGTCATAACAAGAATCGGAGCCTCATGATTTATACTATGATCTCCCGTAAGAAGACCAACATTTTCTTTACCATAATCATTCTGGAAATCTTTAAATTTCTGGTTTGACAATGCTTTAATTGGAGCAGTGTAAATTGTAGTATTTCCTTCAGGTAAATGTTTATGAATAATATATTCTGCAATCAGAGTTTTACCAGTTCCAGTTGATGCACTCACAACACAAGAGTTGCCACTATCAATCGCTTTAATAGCCTCGATTTGAAATTGATCTAATGTAAAACCTTTGAATTCCATTGTTTTTGATGATAAGGGAATACTATATAAACATATAGTTTTATTCTTGATAACAGCATGACAGAACTAATCTACAAAAAAGATCGCTACCAAAAAGAATGCGAAGCTAGTGTTGAAAACGTTTCCGAGTTCGAAGGTAAATTCAATATTATACTTAATCAAACAGTTTTCTATCCTCAGGGAGGAGGTCAACCCGGCGACAAAGGAAAGCTCATTCGAGAATCAGACGGAAAAGAATTTCCAATAGCTTATTGCTATAAATTCAAAGACCAAGTCTTACACACAACGGAAGAAGCAGGATTAAATGTCGGCGATAAAGTTAAAGTTGTTATTGATTGGGATCTTCGTTACAAACATATGCGATTCCACACAGCAACACATATTATTTCTCGACTTGTAGAACAAGAAAAAAATACGCAAATTTCTTCAAACAGCTTCGAAGGAGAGAAAGGTCGAATCGATTTTACACTTGATAATTTCGACAGAGATTACATGATGGCTTTCGAACAAAAAGCAAACTACATTATTAAAAAACATCTTCCAGTAATTGTAAAAACAATTACGCGAGAAGAAGCGGATGCAGATGGTAATTTGTATAAATTGTTAAAAGGTTTTCCTGAAGGCATAAACGAAGTACAAATAGTTCAAGTTGGACATGATGATGCAATATTTGATCGTATTGCCTGTGGCGGAAGCCATGTTAGCAATACTGAAGAAGTAAAAGGTGTTCGTTTTATCAAATTAGAAAACAAAGGATCTAAAAGAAGAAGAATTAGTTTTGCTCTGATTGATGAATAATTATTTTTCATATATATGAAAATATGAAATAGAAGGATGATAATCTTGTTTAGAATACTTAGTTAAAATATCACTACTTACACCTTCTTCACGCGTAGTTATTTTTAAACTAAACAAATTATTAAGTTTGTCAAAATTATATGTGTGATGAGCTCCCCAAAATAAAAATTTAGTTCCTGTAGGAGATTGCTTAGCGATTTTTTCTGCAATAATTTGAGGATTATTTATGTAATTAAAAAAAGTTCCTACTCTTTCAAAAGGAACATTTTCTGAATTATATACTAAATCATCAGAAAAATCTCCATGAGCTAATCTAATAAGAGAAGAATATCTTTTAGGAAATTCAGATAAATGATTACAAGCAGATTTATGAAGTTCGAGGTCACATTCTATTCCAAGAGAAGGAATTCCATAACCTGCACTAATTAATAAATTTACTCTCCCATCACCACTTCCAGCATCTACAAAAATTTTTTTCCTATCAATAATAGAATCACTCAATAAATCACTTATAGCCAAATTTAAAGCAGATAAATCAACCGTGACAAATCTTCCAAGCTCAGTCTTTTTGGATTTCCCATCTACAGAATCATAATAGGAAATTATTTTTTTAACTTTGTCAATCACTTTTAATTCCTCGCATATAATACTTCAAATAAAAAATTATCTCCAGAACCACAAACTGCTAAAATAGTATCATCAGCTTGAGGATCTAATCCAGCTACAACAGAGCCTAAATCTTCGTTTGTGAAGGTATAGAGAAGCTGATCATTTTCTACCGCCATAATAAGCTTATTAGAAATTCATTTATAAATGTTTCGTTTTTTCTTATTATGTGGTGGTGACAAGAAATTATTCAATGGACAAGCCGAGAAGAGCTATATAAAAGGCTGAAACCCCCGAATTACCATGAATAAAGAATTATTAGCAGAATTAATAGGAATCATTTTAGGCGATGGAAATCTACATAAAAAATCTAATTGTATCACAATAACAGGAAGCCTAGAAGATCTTCATTATTATGAATTGATTGTTATTCCTTTGTTTCAAGACTTGTTCTCTAAAATTCCTAAATTGCGAAAGAGAAACGACAGAAACTCATACTATCTACAGTTAGAGAATAAAACAATTTTTGATATATTGTTATCATGTGGTTTACGAAGAGGAAATAAAACAGAAAATGCAAGCATTCCTCAATTTATTATTTCGAATAAAAAATTAATAAAACATTTTCTAAGAGGACTATTCGATACAGATGGTTGTTTAAAATTCTCAAAACAATCTAGAAACACATATTATTATCCGAGAATACAAATAGGATTAAAAGAATCAGCACTATCATTAGGAATTAGAGCATTATTGAAAAAATTAGAATTTAATTTTTCACAATATAAAGACAAAAAAGACTTAATATATTATCAAATCTCAGGAAAAAAGAATTTAGAAAAGTGGATGAGAGAAATAGGTTCAAATAATCCTGTTCATAAAACAAAATATTTAGTTTGGAAAAAACAAGGATTCTACATGCCTAAATCAAGCTTAGAATCTCGTTTAAAAACATTAGATTTAAATAAGAATTTCATTCTCTCACAGTAACCGCAAGGTTGGTCATAGCCCCATAGAGGAGTTAACATCATTGTTGCTTCATGGATTGTAGTGGCCAATCATCGAGGATTTTGGGTCCTTGGACCTCGGTTCGAATCCGGGTGGGGCTATATAGGAGTCTACTAACTTTTGGTGGACTCCTTCCTTTTTTTCTCGAATTCTGCTAATTCTGTTTCTATGTGTTCTAGAACTTCTTTTATTCTTCGTTTATTGTATTTGATTAGCAATCTTTCTTTTTCTTTTTCAAAGTAATTATCCATACAAAGCTTGTATTGTTTATTCTTTAATTAGTGCACTCGGAGAAATAGTTGCTTGGTATGTTCGAATGGTATTTAGTGATAAGTCTTTTTTTATTGTTTTCATTAGTTCTTTCATTTCTTGTATTTCTTTGTTTTGTTCTGTTAGTTGTTCTTGTAGTATGTTTATTTCGTTTCCTTTGTTTGATAGTTCTCTTTCTAGTTGTGTTTTGCTTACGTCTACATATAGGTCTTCTTCAGAAATAGTATCTCTCATCCCTAAGAGTTCAGTATAATAATGAATCATTGAGCTTCTTGTCCAGCCAAATCGATATTTTAATGCGCTTTCTGATTTGTATCTTGGAAGCCAATAACAAGCCGATGAATGTCTGAAATCGTACATCGTGACACCGTTTTTTATGCTGTAATAGTAAGCTCCTGCTTTGTTTTTCTTTTTGTATTGAAATTCCCCTATTTCAAGAACGTTCCATGCTAACTTTTTCAAATATTGATTGACCCAAGAAGGTGGTTTTGTGAATATGAATGAATCGGATTTTATGTTCTTATTTTCTACGTATTCTTTTAGTATTTCTGAGCATAGTAGTAGTTTTATTTTTCTTCCGAATGTTTTGCTTGTTTCTTCTCTTATTGTTAGGTTGTAGTGTTTTTTTTCTTTGTCCCATTCTAAGTCGCTTACTTTTACGTTCATCATTTCTGTTGGTGCCTTATTCCTGTGTCGAATAGGAACATCATCATTACTTTGTAATCATATTTTGCTTCGTTGCATATTTGTTTTAGTTGTTCTACAGTGAAATAGTTGAAGTGTGGTTTTGGGTCTGATCCGTCTATATCTTGTACTATGTCTTCTATGTTTGTTCCTTCTTTTCTTTTTACTTTTTGGTACCAGTGCCACATTGCTTTGAATGCTTTGATCATTGTTCCTACCCCTGTTATTGGTTTGGGAGTTTTTGCTCTGGTGTATATTTCTCCGTCTCGCATTCTTTTGATTAGGTGCAAGAATTCTCTTTGTTTGTGTTCTAAGTCTGGAAAATAATCCACATCTATTTCTCTTTGTAGAATTATTGCCCAACTATGAATTTTAGATTTTAAATTTCTAAGACGAATATATGATCGAGGACCTTTTTTTGTTGCTATGGAGACGTTTGCCCCTATTTCCATATCATCTAAGTATCTTGTCATTAAGTGTGCTGATTTTGCCGATACTCCTTCCCAAGGAGCTCCCTTTTCGTAACGCCATCGTTTGTAGTTTTCCTCGCTTTTGTGTGGGTCGTATTTTGTCATAGATATCAGTGTTCATCAGTGTTTGCGCGTTTTATAAAATGAGTTGCGTTAATGAGGGTAAGTGCTATCTTACTAGTTACGCGTGACTTGTGATTTAGTATATTTTTTTGTTTCTAAATCGATTTTAGCTTCAAAAAAGAAATAGCTCAAATTAGAGATAAATAAAACTCGGAGAATAATTCCGAGAGAGTAATTTTTCGAAATTGTTAGTTTGCTAAAAAAATAATGCTAATTAGGCTACTAAAAGTAATAAATTTCATCAGACCCTGAATCAGACCCTCAAACCCTTGAATTATTCATTCTTAGCCTTTATCAGAGCCTTATTTCTGCCCGTTATAGAGTTAATTTAACCAAACCCAAGTCAAAGCCTGCAAGTTAGGAATTATTGGTTCTTAAGCCTAATAACTGCTTTTATCTTCCCTGTTATAGTTGCTTGTTTAGTTGTTATTCATATTTTGTTTTGAATAAACAAATCAAACTAATCACTACTGCGAAGTAAATACAAAATAGAAAGGTTTAAATATTACTTATTGTTGACAATAATAAACAATTCACAATTATTAAACTACAAAGGAGAATGATGATCAAAATGAATATTAACAAACTTGAAAAAATGTTGAAAAATAATGGAGCTCCTAAAGAAGCAATTCTTTTCGCAGAACAAAACCTAGGAAAAGCACAATATACTGCTTTCGCAGAATTATTCAGTTCAGAAGAAAAAGCAAAAGAATCTGCTAAAATTATTAATTCTTACAGCAAAATAGAAGGAAACACCTATGCTAAAGCAGTATTTAATCTTATTCAAAACGCAGGCGAGAATCAACCACAATTCACCCTTAATAATGAAAGTAAAATTTATCGTCCTTTAAGTTTCAAAGAAAACCTGATTGCAAGAATCGAACATCCAGAATTATTCGATCAATACCTTAACAGTTGTACAGGAGTTGCTAGCAAGAAAAAAAGCCCATTAATTAAAATTAATCCTATTTGTAAAGAACTAATCACCATCGATAAAGATTTTAACGATTCTTTCATTAACATAGATTACAAATCTTTCGAAGGAGAAGAATTAAACACTGAAAAAACAAGCAAAATGGACAAATGGCTTATTGCTATGGGTGGAAATAACTCAGAAAACAAAGAAATTTACAAAGATTATCAAGAAGCATTATTCGAACGAAGACCAAATCTAAGCAAAGAAGATGCTATGAACTTTTACACAGTAAAAAAACCTTCAAAAGATCAATTGCGGGCTTTGTACGTCTACGTCGACAGCTTCAGCTCCATTGCTTACTGCAACCTCAGTCTAAGTATCATTGCTCTGCTCTTGCGGGTAGATTAGCGTCGGAGACGCATTAATCGATTCAACGTGCGACGTTAGTCGCAGGTGCGCCAAATTTTTTTACATTTTTCTTTTTGTTAATATTTATATATGATTACTTCTTGCTTTTCTTTCTCAGGCCTCAGTCATTAAAATTATTTTTAGTGGCTGGTTTCATAGCTGTCTGTTGCTACATGTCCTTTTGCTAAGATAGCAATTAATGTTATCCTCGGAAATAATTTATTTCTGGGACGCGAAAAACGAATGCTTTTTTAGCGTTATAAAATTCAACTACAACGGTGACGAAGTGGTGGTGACTTAATGAAAGAAGTAAGAGGGCTAAAATTGCGGGCTTTGTACGTCAACAACGACAACAACAACTCCAATGCTAACAGCAACAACAATCTAAATAACAATGCTCAGCTCTTGCGAATATCTCAGACAGCTCCAGGCCAACCTTCTTTATGGGAAACTCTTTGTAGTTACGAAAATTTAGAATTAGCTTTTCTTAAAGCAAGAAAAAGAAAAACGCTAAAACATTATGTGATAGATTTTGAGAATAATCTCAAAGAAAATCTTCTACAATTACGTTCGGAATTACTTATGTATGTTTACAGACCTGCATCTTTAGAGACATTTATTATTCGCGACCCTAAAACTAGAAAAATTAGCAAATCTTCTTTTCGCGATAGAGTTATACATCATGCAATAATCAACGTCATTGAGCCTCTGATTGATAAACATTTTATCTTTGACTCTTATGCAAACAGAATTAGTAAAGGGACTCTTAATGCTGTAAAACGATTTAATAAGTTTAAACAAAAAGTTTCAAGAAATAACACAAGAAATTGCTTTGTTTTCAAGGCAGATATAAAAAGATATTTTGACAGTGTCAATCATGAAATTCTTATAACTACTTTACAAAAATATATTTATGATAAAAACATTATCAATTTAATTCGTTTAATTCTGAACAACCACAAAACCTCAATCAAAGGCCAAGGAATGCCTTTAGGAAATCTCACCAGCCAATTCTTCGCCAATGTATATCTCAATGAACTTGATCAATTCGTAAAACACGAACTAAAAGCAAAATATTATATTCGTTATGTTGATGATTTTGTTATTCTGCATAATAATCCTGCAATTCTAAACAAACATCAAATAGTGATAAATAATTTTTTACAATTCGAACTTAAACTTAAGCTTCACCCTCAAAAATCAAGAATAATAAATTTGAAAAAAGGAATTTCTTTTTTAGGTTTCAGAATCTTCGAAAACCACCAGTTACTACACAAGAAAAATCTGAGAAGATTCAAGAATAAACTATTAAACCAAGGTGAAAGATACAAAAAGAAACAAATAGACAGGGATGGTGTTGTTGAACAATTTCAAGGATGGATTGCTTACGCAAAAAACGCAAATACTTACAAATTAAGAAAACTAACAACAAAAAAATTTAATCACTTATTCCTAACAACAAACAAAAACGAAGATATTGTTAACATTAAAAAACATGAAAATCTTCAACAAGAAATCTACACGAGTAAGTTAGAGTTTTCTTCTCAGAAAACTAAACAATTATTCGAAAAAGGCTTATCTGTAAAAGAAATTGCAATAAAACGAGAATTAAAAGAAAGCACCATCCACAAACATCTATTAAATTTACTTGAACATCATCAAATAAAACTAAAAGAACTATTACCTTCGTGGAAAATAAAAATAATTCTAAAACACTTTTCTTCACTAAACGATTCATTAAAAACTATCTATCAACAAATAAATAAATCACCAATATATTATAATGACATAGATTTTGTAAGATCTGTAATCAAGGCTAAACAAAACAAGAAAAACATAACTTATCACGTAGAACTTTATCAAAAAACAGTTTGTAAAAAGAAATGTAACGTTGAAAAAATAGTTATTTGTAGACTTAAATTCCAACAATTACTTGCTCATCAACCAAACCTAGCATTTACAAGAAAAGAATTTAACTTATTTATGAAAAATAGGTTAAACTTCTGTAATTTAGAATAAATTAAGAAAACTTTTTATCCAATATTTTTTAATATATTTAAAAATTTAATAGTCAATGTGCATCGGATTTATAGTAGCCCTTCCATTTCGAATAGGAATTCTTGTGCTCTTTGCAAAGATGTTTTTGCTTTTGTCGTGATGTCCGTTATTGTTGTTTGGTATTGTATATGACTTCTTTTTCTTCTTTCGTAGTCAAATGTTTCTATTATTTCTGTTGATTTTATTTCTGCTATGTTTAGCGCCTCTTCTGCTACTTCTTCGTAGTTTTCTATTATTTGCTTTGTTAGTTTATTTTTTACTATTGCTATTAATGTGTCTGCGGTTACTTTATGTACTATTTTATCTCCTGTCTTATAACCAAGATTTATTAGTACTGCGTTTGCCATGTAAAACATTGAATAGTATGAAACTACTATTGCCCATAGAGGTATTTCGTTTTCTAGCAGTAGTTTTGCTGCTTTTAGGCTGTCTTTTGCGTTTTTCATAAATATTTTTTGCGCTATATTATCTTTTGTTTGTGCTTGAGTTATTTTTTTTAACAAACCATCATCTAAGTATATTTTGATGTTTTTTTCTGCTTCTTCTATTCTTTTTTTGCTAAGCATTTTTTATTAACCTGTAATATTCTTCTATTCCTAATAATATTATGTTATTTTTTATTGTTTCGTTTCCTACATTTATTTCTCTTGTTTTGATCATTTCTATGAATGTTTTGTAGTTGACAGTTGTTAGGTGTATATTTTTTGGTATTTGTTCATTTATTTCTTTTAATTCTTTTTCATTTTCAGTAATTGCTAGCAAGTCTATGTCTGATTGTTTTGTTGCTTGGTTTTTGCTGTGTGATCCGAATAACAACAGTATGTAGTTTTGTTTCGCTTCGCTAAATCTTTTGTGTATTGTTTTGAAATCTTTATTTTTTAAAAATTCTTCTCGTCTTTGATATTCTGCTAGATAGATTTTTTCATTAAATTCTCCCGTTAAAGAACACAATAATGCTTTTCCCGCTCTTTTTGTTCGTATCAGTCCTTCTTTTTCTAACAATTTTGTTTGTTCGTGAGCTATCCTATAGTTTATGTCTAACGCTTTAGCTATTTGGCTTATGGTGAATTCTTCTTCCTTATTTTTTAGCAAAAATACTAAAATATTTATATTATTCATATTTGTAATAATATTATTACAATAAGTAATATATAAATCTTGCGATTATAATCAAAAACAACTCAAACATCAAAATTCAACTACAAGGAGCCCTCCAGACAATCTCATCCCGTCAGCGTCGGGTGGGGCTACTTATTTATTCTTATTAAAATTAGAAGTTCATAGATTGAACGATTAAAATCAATCCGTATTTCCATTTCTAGAATTCTGCCGTATCGATTTAATTATTTGAGGTGCATTTTTTATAATAACATCTGCACGATAATAAGCAAGAAGTCCTTTATCAGACCAAAAAGTATTAAAGCCATAAATGGAGGAAGCATATAATCCTGCCTTTTTTGCAACAGAAATTGAATGAACAGAACCTTCATCTACTAAATATAATTTATTAGTATCATTTTCCAAAACAAAATTAGAAGGTCTCGGATCAGTTATAATATAACCCGCATCATGAAAATCAGAATAAAGCTTTCTTACTAAAGATCGCCTTTTCAAAGAAGGTAGCAAATAATTATCTAAAGAAATACCTTCAATATAATCTCTTAAAAAACAAGGACATTCTTTATTTTCTAAAGAAACCCCTTTATATGATGCGTATTTTTTAAAATTATTTGGAATGATAATTTTGGACGTGTTTATAGTACCTAATTTATGAACTTTAGGGATACTAAGTTTCTTTGAATGTAAGTCATCAAACATATCTTTTAACTGAATCATATGATTATCTTTATATGAAGCAATTAACTCAACTAAAAATGCCTTCACAACTTGAGGTTTATTTTCTACAGGATAAATAGCCCCTTCGTTACCAAAATGTAAATATTTTATTTGAGTCATCGTATAAAAGAGCAAAATGCAACTTTATTTATAAATTTAACAAGAACCACGTTCGCAGCAATCCAGGAGAGGATACGTTTCTAAAGTAACTATTTATAAACCTCCACTGATTCCACATTATTCTGGTTATACTAGGAAAGTAAACTGCTTTTGATCTTTAAACTCAAGAATGTAGCAAGCCGCAAAATTTTTCAGCGTGGATCAAAAGAGTTGAAATTTTAGTTATACCTTTTTTCTTATTCAAGTTAATCTTTCCAGAATATCCTATAGACATAAAAAGAACCCACCCTTTGCTTCTACCATGGGAAAGCGATTTAAGAAAATATATATTGAGATAACAAACATATGTAATCTTGATTGTCATTTTTGTCCTAAAACAAAACGCAAATTAGCATTTATGCCCTTCGATCTTTGTAAAAAAGCAATGTTAGAATCTAAAGATCTAGCAGAAGAAATTACATTGCATCTCATGGGAGAACCATTATTGCATCCTGATATTGAAAAAATAATTTTTTTTGCGCAAGAAGAGGGGATACGAATAAATCTCACAACGAATGCAACTCTAGTGAGTAAGTATCAGCACTTATTGCTTAATCAGGCTATCCGAAGAATTAATTTTTCCGTACATGGAATAAAGGTTAATTACTCAAAAGAAGATCAGCAAAGAATTTTACACGAAGTTATCGAATTTACTAAAATTGCTCAAGAAAAACGAGATGATTTAATTATTATTTATAGACTTTGGAATATTGATAATGAATCCAATAGAATACTTCTGGATCAAATTGAACAAGAATTTAATGTAAAACTTGAAGAAGAAACAAAGAAAATAAGTACAAAAATTAAAAATAATGCATATGTTCATTATGATGAGTCTTTTGATTGGCCTGATCCAAAAGATGAAATACGAAGTGAACGAGGTTATTGTCATGGACTTACTACACACATAGGAATTTTAGTTGATGGGACTGTTGTGCCCTGTTGTCTTGATAATGACGGCAACATTCCTCTTGGCAATATTACTGAACAAAAAATTGCAGGTGTTCTTGCTGGTTCTCGGGCAATGGCAATGAAGAAAGGTTTTCAAGACAGAAAACTTATTGAAGATCTGTGTAAGAAATGCACGTATATTAAGCGACTTGAACGAAATAGAGATAAATCCTAATTTGGTAAATTGACCGGGAGAGGCTACAACTCTTTTCTAAGAATTAATTATTTCTACCTGTTCTTTTTCTTTCGCACGTTCATAGATAGCTCTAAGTTTGTCATTATGTTCAGAATCAGGAATAGGAAGATCTTCATTTACTGCAAATTTCATTAAAGGTTCGGAAAACCAATCTGGTCGATATTGCATTTGAAGATAATATCCATCCATACGACTAGTATAGATTCTTTCTTCATGTTCTTTTTTATTTGTTTTTTCAACAAAAGCTTCAAGAGGATTTTTTTTCAAAGATAAGAAATTATGAATATCTTCTTTCTCAACAGTACATCCAAAGTAAAAAGAAGGTTTTATTCCCTTTTGATTAACAAGAGGATCAATAACAAAACCCTGAGGCATTACTTGATAGTCCACCATTCCTTGTATAACAAAAAAAGCAGATCTTACAGGTTTATCATCAACAAAAGCATAGCCGAAATGAAGCATGCTTGAAGGAATAAATGGAGGCGCAATAACTTCCATTGTGTAATTATAGGTTGATGCTTGAGGCCAAGGCATCTGAGAATCGTAGTTCATTTCTTTAAATTTTGAGTTCCACTGTTCTGGTTTAGCCGGTAAAAGAATTTCCCAAGCATTATGTATCAAATAAGCATGAGTTGATCTATTAAAAAGATGAGCTGTTTTCTCTGTTCTTTTATCAGAATCTTCTGAGCAGAGAAGTGTCCATGAGTCTTCTAATATCGCAGTAAGCTGTTTATATGCAGCAGTTTGATTTGCTTTATCCGAAAAGTCCAGGTTTATCATATAAGAGCAAAGTACAGTTTAATTCATAAATCTTTCTATCTTATTTACTGAATAGTACTAATAAACTAATGCGAACTACCTGTTTTTTATTCTAAGCCTATTTGGCGTAATGCCTGGTTATTCACAGGAATGTAATCAAGACCATTCCCAATAGGAGAAGTTCTAATTTGAATATTTTCAGGATCAGCCATAGGAGGATTAGAATTAGCAATTTCTAAAGTTGCATCGAATTCATCCTTTGCTGCTGTTAAAGACCATTCATAATATGCATTAATATCTTTACAAAGAATATCATAAACTTTTGGAGCAATACCCGCATCTTTCAAATCTTTAAAATATGAATTAATAAATCCAGGAAGATCAGATACTGTTTCAACCCATGCATTTTCAGAAAAGAAAAACTTTTTAGGAACCTTTGCAGTTAAAGTAGGATAAAGAGAATAATTAATTTCTTCTGTGATCAAATTTAACATGGTTTTTTGATATTCTTTAACATCATACACAGATCTAGAATAACCTGCGTTAACAGTTTTAGAAGGAACATTAGCTTCAAAATAATCTAACAAATAGTTTTTTGCATAAAAAGATTTCTTTTGCACAGTAAAATCATCATTTTCAAGAAGTTCTTTCAAAGCCATATAATCCTTAAATGTTCATCAGGTTATAAATATTACTTTTCATTTAGATTTGTCCATTAGATTCAATATACTTCTTCATTAATTTTTCAACAACAACTGGAGCTACGAATCCTTTTTTACTTACCATTCTAACAAAATCATCATATGTTTCTTTTGCAATATCGTATTTGATTGTAACTTTTTGTGCTGCTTTTGGTTTTGCTGCCATTATGTATCACCTCATATTTTTAAAATTCAAGACTATATAAGTTTAGTTATTAATTAATTTAAGAAAATATTAATGATAAAGAGCATAACGATCAGTAGAACACATAATTACCATAATAACATCTTCATTTCTTTTCTGAGCATTCTTCAATGTCTTCAAATCAGTATCCGAAGCCAAACAATCTCCAAAAGGATGAGAATGCAACATGACCAAAGTATTCAAAGGACAGGAAGCGAAACTTACATGAACCATAGATTGTTCAATAATTGTAGGATAAAAAATTGTTTCAAGATAATAGTTCTTATTCTCAACTTGACCACTAAGACAAACACTCATCTCAACTTCTTTTATTTCTTGATTTTCAGTAAATAACTGAGAAAGAATAGAACTAGTATTTTGTTCAAAGAACAAAGAATAATCTTTGAAATGTAAAGAATTTGCAAGTAAAGATTCAGAATGTAAGTTACCTACAATTTTATGTTGGACTGGACCAACAACAGCATAGACAACAAAAAGCGAAACCATAATGAGGGCAGCAAAAATAATTGCTGCTTTTCTCCAAGGAGAAGGTTTATCATCTTCTAGGTCGTCATGAAGACTATCGGTCATGTGAAATTCATCCATAGAACAAAATGAGAAGCTTTAGCATATATATGTTTCTAATTATTTCTTCACAAGAACGTTAACTTCTCCAGAAGAGCAACCCCAAGTAATAACTTCCATTTCATCCAAGGGTTTAACAGTAAGCATTCTAGCAGAATCATTACCCTCGTATGTAGATAAAGAAATTAATTCATTAACAGATTTATTGAAATGTTTTTCTGCAATTAGAGAATAATTATAATGTAAATGACAACTATTCCCTAATAAAGCCATTAAAAAAAAGTTGTTTGTTTTAGGAACGTTAGAAATATCTAGTTCCATCCCTTTGTAATCTTTGTAAAATGCATCAAATGAACAAGCAGCAATATTAGGATTAAATAATTTATCAAAAACAGGAACTATTTGAATTTTGAATGAACGAGGCTTGTAAATAATACCAGAAGATGTTGCAAAGTCAGTTTTGAACAAATCAAGTTCTTTGGTTTCCAAATAATGATAAACCTGTGCTTGAATTGTTTCGGCTAAAGTTAAAGGTCTATAAACTGATTTTCCATTTAGATCATTTTTAGGATGTTTAGGAGATGCGACTTTTTGTAATTGCTTAACTGCATCGCAAAAAGAAGTTCCTGTGATTATATCATAGTTCATACTGTAAAAATACCTAAATACGAATTTGTTTATAAACTTTTTAGTAATTATTATAATGAACAAGCCATTTTGCCATTTTATGAACAAACAATTCATTTTCGATTTAGACGATACCTTAATGTGGAACCAACACGATTATTCCGTTGCGCATTTAGAATTTGCAAGATGGATAATTGAAAAATTAGGCCATAAAGCTCCTGATGTTCAAACAATTATCAATTTAGAAGTAGAAATAGATCATGCCGCAGTCAAAGAGTTAGGTTTTACCAAAGAAAGATTTCCTAGTTCTCTTCAAAAAACATATAAAAGTATTTGCAAATCTTCAGGAATTGTTCCTAATGAAAATGATTTAGAAAATGCTTACAAGATCGGTTTAATGGCTTTTAGTCCTAATCAATGGAAAAGCAATGTTGTTGAAGGATCAAGGGCTGTTCTTAATTATCTTAAATACAACAAAAAAGACAAACTAGTTCTTCTTACAAAAGGCGATGAAGAGATACAAAGATCTAAAATTATGACCTTAGAATTAGATCGCCTATTCGATAAGAAAAATATTATGATTGTTCCCCAAAAAGACGAATTTATTTTTGATAAATTTATAAGTAAAGAATATGGTAGAAAACAAACGTATCATGTTGGTAATTCTATAAAAAGCGATGTTATACCAGCAATAAATGCAGAAATTAATATAATATATATCCCTTGTGAAACATGGTCTTATGAAAGAGACCACCAAGGAATACCTCAAAGTTCATTTCTTAAACAAATAGAAAATATCTCTCAAATTAAAGATGTGTATGATTTTTTGTAATGTTCTTATAAATCTATTAGTTAATATTATAATATAGAGGGTGTTTTGCAATTTTATGACAGAAGATCAAGGAACCTTATTTGATAAATTAGACAAACAGCTAGTAATACCTGGATTTCCAAGACATAAGAAAAAAGTCGAAGTCCGAAAAGAAACAGAAGCAGAAAAACTAGAAGCGTATGCTCATAAATACAGACCTCAAATAGAAATTTCAAATAAAATTAAAGACACATATTCTAGCGATATTTCAAACGAAATTATAAAAACATACATAGATAATGAAACATCTTATCAAATCCAAAATATAGGACACATAACACGTTTAATAACTGCAGCTTCTCAATTTGTTAACAAAGAAAAAAAAGACTTGAAACTATTTGATTTAATTTTAATGTATAAATCAATAGAAAAAGGTATAGGATCAGAAATGATAAAAGAATATGATAACACAACAAACGATCATAAAATAATAAGTAAAATGTATAGAGAATTATCTAAATGGAACCAATGCAATAACATTAAATCATTTGGTTCAGGTCCTTATCCAATATTATCAAGTTATATCCGAAACATAGTTGCAAAGGAACACCTGAAATAAACGAAAATCATTTAAACAACTAATTCTTGAAACCGCACAGGTGATTAATTATGAAATACTTAACAATCATATTAATTCTTGGAGTTCTCCTAGTTCTTAGTGCATGCGGTTCGCCTGCAGTAAGTGATGGAGACCAAGATATGACAGATACAGACGTAACTCCAACAGACGATGTTGCAGATGCTGACGAAGAAGAATCAATGCTAACATCCATTGGAAATTTAATGAAAATGGGTAAAGCTTACCATTGCTCCTATAATGGAGATATGGGTGGAGTAAAATCAGAACAGGATGTTTACATCGACGGAGACAAATACCGAGTTGATATGACTATCGTTACATCTGATGGAACTCAAACTTCCAACATGATCAATGACGGCAATTATATTTATTCATGGGGATCAACAACTCCACAAGGTATGAAAATGAGTCTTGAATTTCTTGAAGAACAAGGAAGCGAAGATGACTTCAGCATTGATACCAATGAAGAATACGGTTATGCTTGCGATTCATGGAGAGCTCAAAACAGTAAATTCGATCCGCCTAGCGATGTAGAATTTATTGATTTCGGAGATCTAATGGCAGGACTTGGAGACGCTTTCGGAGATTATTAATTTAATCTTCTTTTTTCCATAAGGTCAAAAGACCTTTATTTTATTTTTTTAAATTAAGAATCATATATTTTTTTAAGTTCTTCTGCTTTAAAACTCATTAAACCGACCATATGTACTTTATATGCTTCTAAATCTTCAAGTTCTTGAGTAAAATAAGAACCATTATTTGTTGTAGTAAGTTTAACTTTTTTCATATTAAATTCGTTTAGTTTCTCTCTATTATTATCATAAAAAACAAATTCATGAAATAATCCATCAAATGAATCCGTATTATAAAGAGTCATATAAGTTGCAGCTTCATCGAAAGAATCAATGTATAAAAATCCTTTTAGTTCGTTCTTCATTTTAACACCATATTAATAATAAATATTTCCACAGAACTCATATATAAATCTTTCGTTTTGTAACCACTATTAAGTAGTATATAAACTACTCTTATCTTGGTTTTAGAACGCTTCTAGAGGCCAAATAAGGCACACAAGAACAATGTTTATAAGCAAAGCTCCATCTGAATATAACATGGAGAAGCCACGAATTCAACAACAATTCAAACGTGAAGAAAAAAACATACCAGGATTACGTTTCGGAATTCTACATGGCCACGTTGGATTTGAAGATGGAGTTTCCATAGTTATGCGACAACTAGAAGAAGTTATTACCAAAGAACTTGGTGCGCATAAAGAAAATATTTTCTATTTAGTTGGTAAAGCCAAAAAGCCAAAAGAAAACATAACTACAAACCACCTATTTGATTTTGATGAAGCAATTAACAAAATAATGCAAACAAATTTCCAAATTGGCTTCACGGAAAAACAAAAAGAAGAAATTGAAGAAGCACTAACAATTGCTCAAAGAGAGATTAAAACATTCATAGAAAAAAATAAAATCGATGTTATCATTGCACATAATCTTAGCCATCCGATAAATTTTATTATGTCAGTCGCTCTCAGCAGATATTATACAGAAGAACTACAAAAAGGAAATCCAACTCCAAAATATCTTCTTTGGTGGCATGACTCACACGCAGAACGAGAATCATTTTTACATCCCGCTCCAGAAATAAAAGAATATCTAAAAGAAGGAATACCAGGAGGAAACGTAGAACATATAGCATTCATCAACAGCGGACAATTTCAAAATGCAGAAGAATATTTTCTATCCATCGATCGTGTAAAAAAAGGATTTTATGATAAAGTTCGTAAAAATCATGACATCATCTACAATACTACAGATATGTTCATAGAAAATTACGACGATTTATTTTCGACTGAAATAGAAAAAAAGAAAAAAACATTTATTCACAATTATAAAATAAATAAAAAACTTTCCGAATTAGACATATCGAGAGAGAAAACAATATTTTGTTTACAACATACTCGAATGGTGAAACGAAAACGAATTGATTTCGCATTACAATTTTTGTTTGAATTACTTGCACGATCAAGAAAAAGAAATAAAAAATATGAAGCAATCTATTTCCTTGTAACAGGAAACAATACAAACACAATAAAAGAAGAACTTATCAAACTCCATAAGGAACTTTCTAAAGAATACGAAGAAAATAAGATCATTCTAGAATTTGCTGAAGACTATAAAGACAAAAAAACAGAATTACAATTTGAAGACTATCCTCTTATATTCAGCAATTTAGGGGGAATTACAACATACTTTAGTGCAATCGAAGGATTTGGAAATAATTTATTAGAAATACTTGCTTCAGGAATGACTCCAATTATATATCAATATCCAGTTTACAAATCAGATATTGCAAAATTCCATTTTAAAGTATTATCCTGCACAGAATTTTCCATTGAAGATAGACTTATCGAAGAAGTATTTGAACTTTTGGAACAGCCAGAACTTCGAAAAGAAAACGGAGAAAGAAATATCAAACTTATTCAGAACCATTTCTCAAATGCATCAATCGCAGACAAATTAAAAAAAGCAATTCTTAGTAAAAGAACTCACTGGCGTCCAAAAGAGAACTAAGCAATTTTTAATTTTCTATGATAAACTTGTTTTGTAAATGCATTCCCATAAACTACTATAAAAAAATTAAATATAATATGTACTGCTGCAACTAAAATAAAACTCGGAATTAAAACGTATAAAAATCCAAGAGCAAGACCCCAAGAAAAAATCATAATCATTTCATAGGTCTTAACAGCAAATATTAAATGAGCGGCTGCAAATACAGCAGCACTAATTAATACAACAAATATAGGGGAGGAAGAAACAGAAAATAATAATTCTATCAAAAATACTCGGAATATAAATTCTTGAGATATACTAAGTAAAGGAAAATAAAATACTCTTGGATGTTTCCACCAACACTTAGGAGCTTTTCTGTGTTTTGAAAACGCAACAAACAAAATTAAACCAACACCCAGCAAAGTAAACAACAAATAAGGAGCAATGTTTGCCCAATTCAAAGGAGTCGCAAGACCTAATTGTTCCAAAGACCATTTTTGCACAAATACAATTGCACCTATAATAGCTACAACAAAAGAAAATATTGGTAAACGAAGAACAAAAGGAACTATTCTTAGATAAATAAGAATAAGAGGAAGAATAAACAGACCAAAAATCTCACCAATCACAATCCAATGCATAACAATTGTTAGAAAACATTATATTTAAGCCTTTTCTTTATAAACATTTATAAATAAAATGGATAGTTTTATTAAGATGTTACTACTACGGAATAATAATGGTAAAAACTTTCTATCAAAAAGGATTAGACGAATTTAGCTCAAAAACCGGTCAAGAAATATTTAGTCCGTGGGAAGCTGAAAAACAAAAAAGTTCTAAGATGAAATACATTCCTAACAAAAATATTATTGAAAAAAATAAAGCAAGAACTCTTGACAAAACCATAATTGAAATTATGGGTTCATTATTCACATCAAAATTACTCCACAAATATACTCAACATAACAAAGGTAAAGCAACATTTTACAGTCCTGAAACAGTTTATTTTGAATATGGTTTCAAAAACAGCCTTAAAAATATGAAACCAAAGTATAAGAAACAAGAAAATCTACATTCTATGCTTAGACAACTCATTTGTCCAGGAGTTCCACTAAACAAAATTAAACTTCAACGACAACGAGATCACGTAGTAAAAAATGAGTCTGCAAACATAGCTAATTGGGCGTGTTATATGACAGGAATGCTCAATCAAATTTTCTTGCAAGAAGGATATATACACGGTGATCCAGGTCTAAGACATTTCTTTTATATTGAACCTGGAAAATATGTTGAACGAATTACACAAATAAATACTATTAGTAGTAGCTCTGTTCAAAAAGGAGGAATAGGCGTCATAGATTGCGAAAGTTTTCGAGTCACTAAACCAAATTCTATCGATGTAAAAAAAGATGTTGAAAAATTTAAAAATCGATTATTAAAAAAATTCAATCAAAATATTAACGAAGAATTTTACATGAAAGGCATGCAAAATGCTCAAAAAATATTCAAAGGCATAAGCGTGGCTAAAAAAGTTAAAGATGAAACCATTAAGAAATATAACAACATTTTCTATCCAATTAAAAATTTCGACTTCGATACACGAAAATTAACATACAAATAAGCATCACACACCATTTACTTACTTTTAAGCAAACAATTTAAATACTATTCTTTCCTCTTTCATACATATAAATAAGGTGTAAAATATATGATCAAAATTACATTTCCTGATGGAAACACAAAAGAATTCAAAAAAAGAAGTACTGGTCGAGAAATTGCAGACAATATTAGTGAAGGGCTTGGAAGAGCAGCTCTAGCAATCAAATTCAACGACGAATTAATAGATTTAAACAAGCCTCTTGAAACAAATGGAACCATTCAAATTATCACATTCAAAGATCCGGAAGGAATAGATACATTCAGACATTCTAGCGCTCACCTTCTAGCACATGCAGTAAAAAATCTCTATCCAAAAGCAAATCCAACAATCGGACCGGTTGTAGAACAAGGATTCTATTATGATTTCGAAAATTTATCAATTTCAACAGACGACTTTCCAAAAATCGAAGAAGAAATGAAAAAGATTGTGAAAGAAGCTCAAGATATCAAAAGAATTGAATACGCTTCAAAAAAAGAAGCACTTGAAGCATACAAAAACAATCCTTTCAAAGTTGAAATGATCAATGAACTTGGAGAAGGCGCATCTGCCTATCAGCAAGGCGATTTCGTCGACCTATGTCGAGGACCTCATGTTCCCAACACTAAATATATTAAATCATTCAAGCTTATGAAACTTGCAGGAGCGTACTGGCGAGGAGATGCTAAAAATAAACAACTTACTAGAATTTATGGAATTAGTTTTCCAGATAAAAAAGATCTCAAAGCATATTTAACACTTCTCGAAGAAGCAGAAAAAAGAGATCATAGAAAAATTGGAAAAGAATTAAACTTATTTTCATTCCACCAAGAAGCACCAGGAATGCCTTTCTTTCATGATAAAGGAACATTCATTTGGGAAACTCTTGCAGATTTTATGAGACAACGAATGCATCAACGTGGCTACGAAATGAATAAAACTCCTATTATGCTCAATAAAGAACTCTGGTTACAATCAGGACACTGGGAGCACTATAAAGAAAACATGTATTTCACAAAGGTCGATGATCAGGATTTCGCAATCAAACCAATGAATTGCCCAGGAAATATTCTTATTTTCAATTCTCAAAGATATTCATACAGAGATTTACCAATTCGAGCAGGAGAATTCGGATTAGTACATAGACACGAATTATCAGGCGTATTAAGCGGATTATTCAGAGTACGATGTTTCACACAGGATGATGCCCACGTATTTTGTACTCAAGAACAAATGAAAGATGAAATCAAAGAACTTATGGATTTCATCGATGAAATCTACAAACTATTTGGATTCGAATATCATATCGAACTTTCAACAAAACCAGAGAAAGCCTCTGGAAATGAGGAATTATGGAATTTGGCAGAAAAAACACTGCACGAAGTTCTCAAAGAAAGTGGACGAGAATTTAAACTTAATCCTGGCGACGGAGCATTCTATGGTCCAAAACTAGATTTCCATCTAAAAGATGCAATTGGACGAACATGGCAATGCGGAACAATTCAGTTAGATTTCCAAATGCCAGAGAAATTCGACTTGGTGTATGAAGGAAGCGATAGTAAGAAACATCGACCAGTAATGCTTCACAGAGTAATATATGGTAGTTTCGAGCGATTCCTAGGAATTCTCATTGAACATTACGCTGGAAAGTTTCCTCTTTGGATAAATCCTAATCAAATCAAAATTATTCCTATAGCCGATAGACATCAAGATTACGCTGTTGGCCTTGCAGAGCAAATGCAGGCAAATAATCTTCGTGTAGAAGTTGATGATCGTAGTGAATCAGTTAACAAAAAGGTTCGAGACGCCCAATTAGACCAATTCAGCTACATTCTGGTCGTTGGCGATAAAGAAGTCTCTGATAAGACCGTAAGCGTTAGAACTCGTAATAATGAAGTTCTAGGAGCTCAGGATGTTAATAAGTTCATAACTGAACGTATTAGTGAAAAAGATTCTAGAAAATAAAAAAAATTACCTATTAGCGTATGCAAGTACACAATTAAATGCATATTTATTAGGCGCTACTTTTTTCAAAGAAAAACTTAAAGAGTTATTCTTCTTCGCATCTGTGCTCATAAAAGTATTATGATACTGGATGACTGATTTCTTAAAAGAATATACATTCTTAAAATCTTTCTGGACTTGAATTACAGTGCCACTTGTATCTACATTAGGATGAGTATAAGAAAAATTACCTCTTGTAAAAAAATCTTTTACTTTCTTTGCAAGCTTATAAGGGTCTTCCACATGAATGTCTACAATATCTTTAATTGATGCATTATTTGATGTGTTACTTACCATTACATTTCACCTCTGATTTTGACTAACAGTATAGAGATAGGCATACTAATATATAAATATTTCGGAATGTTGATTTTGCTGATAAGACCGGATTAAGCCGTTTTGACAAAACTAAGTTATTTTTGCTTGAATGTTTTAAGAAAAGAACCCTATCTTGAGAAAGAAACTGATTAACGCGAAGTAAATCAATGAGCAAGACCACATAAATAAGAACAGATTGGACTCAAATTAAGAAAATAAAGAATAATAAAGAAAAGAAAAGGAAAATCTACGCAAAATAATACTCTTTGAGATTTCGTTCAAGTGAAGGAATAGGAATTCTACTGACAGGAATAACAACGTGTTTCTCTGTAGGAATATCTTCTTTCTTTTTAGTTTTAAAATTACCTGCAAAACCAATAAGATGTTCTTGACCAGGAAGGCCTTCTTGCTTGAATAAATAATTTTGGAAGGTCTTTTCAGAGAAGAAATATAATATCTTACTTACTGAAGGAAAAGAAGATTGATCTATATCTACAGACTTAATGTCTTTCTCTTTAAGAGTCACAATACGTGCATAAAAAGGAGACATGATTGCATGGTATGTTTTTCCGATTATATTGTTGGATGTCATTTTACTACTAGTTGGTAGTATTAACTTATATATAAATGTTTCTATTTTAAAAGAATAAGAACAAAAAAAATAAGAACAATTATTGCATGAGAGTATCAGATTCTAGATCTTCTTCATCGAAAATATCTGCCTTATTCTTACTACGTCGAGAACGTCTCTTAGTATCAAAAGCACTATCATAGGCTTTATCACTATTCTTACCTTCATCAGAAGCACGCTGATCTTCATCATAGCCTTTCATGAAAGCTTCTTCTGAAGCAGTAATTTCGTCGTTGTCAACAAGATCCTCACGACCCTCACCACTATAAACTTCCTCAAAGTCATCTTTTGCATACATAAAAGAAGAATCCGAAATAAGTAATATAAAAAGATATCGGTAATTACGTCGAAGATTTAAAAAAGACGAAAGGATTTACATTCAAAACAGAGGGAGATGTGAGGAATCACATGCTTGAACACATAGTAACAGATGTTAAAGTTAAACAGGACAAGCTATTTTTACATATCCGAGGAGTCGGAGACATATACTTTGATTGGGAACATACATTTCCAACAAGAATTCTTAATAAATTTGAAAGACAAGAATTAGAAAAGGAGTTAAAAAATCATCCTGAACTTGCAAAGCATCCTTCAAAAAGAGGAGGAGAAAGAAGAAAACAAAAAAAGGAACAAATTTTCCCGCATCTTCATCTAAAGATTCCTCTTTATAAAAAAGATATTCTCAAAGAAGAATTTCCTACAAATAAATATAGCAGTCGAAAGAGCTCAGAGAAAAAAGAAAGCATCTTCATAATGGGAGGATATACTCTTCAAGCTCAAAGACGATTCATAACACCAAGTACAATAGTAAACGTTGAAAAAAAAGTTCTTGAAGCAATAGTTCTAACTAATAAATTCAACAAAGAAATTAAACAACTCAAAAAAAGAATTGGAGAAGAAATTGAAGGAAGAGGCAAGGCATATCATACCAGAGTCTTTAACGAGTTAGAAAAACAGTTTTCCTTAGATATATCAGGACAAGAACGAAATAAACTCGTTCAAGAAAATACATATACACAAAATCTTACAGAATCGCTTAATGATAAACGAAAGCGAACAATGACAACTCATAATAAATTATTAAAACAAATTGATTCTCTCGAAGCACGTATTGAAAAAAACGAAGACAAAACATACAAATTAGTTCTAAATGAAACAAATTCAATAACACCATTACGAAGTATAAGCTATTTAGAGGTAATGAAAGAAAAATGGTTATCTTTTGATATTGAAATCCCTCTATGGAAAAATGAAAGAGAAGCAAAAATTAGTTGGGTAGGGATGGACTATTCCTATAGAGGCAAAGAACGAAAAGAAATGCACACATTACATAATCTAGGAAGAAAGAAACACAAATATTATCATATATACACATACGACAACGAACAAGAATTAGTTAAAGGAATAGCAAATAGTATACAAAGACAAAATCCTCTAGTTATTACAGCATACAATTACAAATTCGATATATTAAACCTAAGAGAAGCAGGAGAATTCAACATAGGATCAAATGAAAAAAGACCATATCAAGATGTATCAATTAGTTTTTTCGAACGATTAGATTTGGAAGGAAGAATTCTTATCGATCTTTTACGATGGGCACAAATAGTTTACGATTATTTGCCAAATAGAAAATTAGAACTTGTTTCTCGAACAACATTACCTAATCTATTATTCACAAAGTCATTAACATATAATCAAATGGCTGCAAAAGAACTCATAACAATGAATCATCCCGATCCTAAAGTTAGAGTCGAGAAAGCTAGAGAAATTGCAGATTATTTAGTAGGCGATGTAGATATAATGCCAAAAATAATTAAGAGTGAAGAATTTCAAACAAGTTTAAGATTCGCATGTGAATTCGCAAAATCATACAAATTACCTTTCGCTCATTTCTTATATTCTCAAAGAACAATAAATAAAGTTCAAGAAAGAAGCTATGAACACTTCGTAGGAATACCCAGAGATAAAGTTTTGTATAGAACAAAAAAATCTAGAGAAGATGTAAGTAAAGCAAAACAAGACTTTAGAAGATTACTCGGAGAAAAAGCAAATCCTCAATCAGAACCAGGAGTATATGAAAATATTCACTTGGCTTATTTGAAATATGGATATGCTTTAAGACACGTAATAACAGATAGATTGCCAGAAGCAGAAATATTGTATTCTCAAAAACCAGCAACAGGTTTTGAAAATAATTTATTAGGAAGATATGGAAATAGTCTTGCTGAATGGATAACTTCAGATTTTACAATTCTTAAAAAATTAGAGAAAAGTATGTTTGAACACATAGATAAATTAGAATCAGGACACATGAAATTCTTTGAAGTCTATTCAGGTCAAAGATATATTTTTGAAAAAGAAAAGAAAACTAAAAGACAATTTCACACAAGCACAATTACAACTAAATCATTAATGGAAAATATGCGAGTAAAAACAAAAATATTCCTAGAAAAAAATAACATAGAACCAGAGTATTTAGTTTTTCTACTAAATAAATATCGCAAATATCAAAAATTTCAAAAAAGATTTCGAGGACAATACGATGTATCGGAAGAAGTTGTTGAAAAAATACTAGACCAACAAATAGATGATGCAAAAAAATTCGCAGAAAATTATGGATTAAGATTAATTCATCAAAGAGGACCATATCTATATTTCCAAGGAGACGGAACACAAGCAATAAAGGATCATCCAGCAGTTTTCGTTAAAAATATTGACAAAGTATTAATAACAAAAAAATACGCGCCAAGAAAAGATAATCAATGGGGAGATAGCAATATTTTTTATGACACTCATGGAGTATACAGAGGATTAAAACTTGTTGATCACGGAACTCACAACATGAATTTGTTTGAACAACAAACAAAAGGTTATTTCATAAAAGAATTATTAAATAATAATCCTCAAGAAGCAGCAGAAATACTTGAAAAACAAACAGAAAGATTATGGAAAGGAGAAATAGACTATAAAGAATTAGTCTGGTATGCAAATGGAAAAGATAGATACAGTGCATTCGTAAATGGAAAGAAAATATGCTTTCATAAACTTATTCCAAAAGAAATTAACAAAGCAGAACTTTTAGGAAATATAGAAACAAAAAGGATGTGTTATTTAGAAACCATAAGAAACAAAGAAGAAGAAGTACTTATCATGCGACCAGAAGAAGTAGAATTTGATCTAAACATGTATTGGGAAAAACATAAAAAAGATATAAAAAATTTAGCGCACAACTTCATAGGCGAAGAAATTTTCAAATTATTTCCTGACGAAACAGATGGCTCATTATTTTCTAATTACAATGTAAACCTAGCTACAACAAGTCTAAAAGAAAGATATTATTAAAATTCTTGGCAAAAGATTTGCCGGCACCCCAAGCAAAGCTTAGGGAAATAAAAAATTAAAAAAGAAAGAGAAAAAAATTTATTCAGCTACTGCATCTTCTTCTTCTGAAAATTTCTTAATTTCTTCCATGTTAGCTACAATAAGCTTAGCCTTCATCTTTCCAAACTGGAAAGGCCATTTACCTTCAGGATCGTTCTCGTTGAGAAGTTTAATCATTTTATTTCCTTTAAATTCACCAAATTCTACTGCCATTTTTTATTAGACCTCATAAGTTATATCATTAAGCAAAAAAAGATTATTTATAAAATTATCGGCTTACTGTCTTCTGTAAACAACTCTAAGAAAATTAGGAGATTCGTCAGTATTAATAGGCACATGCGCCAAAAGAAGCCCTCCAAAAGCAGGTTTTAAACTATAATTTTGAGGTCCGAATAGATAAGAAGAAAAGCCGAAACAATCCGGAGATATCATCCGAGTCGAAATATAGTTCACAATATCATGAATTCCCATATAAAATCAAAATGAAAGCTTATTTATAAAAACTACCACATAAGGTTTAAAAGACAGTATTCATTTTGCTATTTTATGAAAAAAACTATTATTCCACTGGCATTGATTTTCGGCCTTTATAGTAGTATTTTCTCTCAAACTAAAACCATGCCAAGTACGTCTCATCGTTTTGGTTTTTTTCATCTTTGCAATGATGGAAAAATAGCTATTGAAACTAAATCTAAAACTCCAGATATTAAAGTCTATGATTTTAGTGTTAAAGGCGAGTTTGATGTTCCTGAAATATCTTCAGATGTTCATTCTACTAGCCCAGTTATTTCTGATGACGGCAAATTGCTTTTTTTTAATCAAAATTCTTATTTGTATGTATATAATTTTTCAACTCAAATGCCAGCAGTTCTTTCTTCGAGAGAAAACCCTAAGTCATATCCTTTGGTTTGCTTCAACAATGTATTAACCTATGTTTCAGATAATGGCAAAGGCAAACAAAGTATTGTTGAACGTGATTTGGAATCAGGTTTGGAGAAAAAGATTTTAACTAACCAGTCATCTATTAAACGAAATTTTAAACCTGCAACTTCCGATAATGGCCGTTATATTGTTATTCATAGTTCATTCATAAACAAAACAAATGAAGGACTATATTTATTAGATAAACAAAATCTTTCGTTCCCTAGTAAGATTTCAAATCTAAAACTTAATGAAGGTCTTGAGGATTTATGGTGCGATGTTTCTAATACAGGAGATGTAATTTATGTAACAAACACTAATTATGACCATTTATTCCTTGTTAAAAAAGGAGAATCTCCTGTCCAGTTAACCAAAAAAAGTTTCGATGGCGATAGTCCTAGAATATCTTCAGATGGAGAATATGTAGTTTACTTAAGTAATGGAAAATACAAACAAAAGTCTGGTTGGAGTTTCAATGATAATGCTACTGGTTGGGAATATAACACCAGAGATGTTCATATTATTAAAACAAAATCAGGTAAAAGTAAACGTCTCAAAGCAGCAGGAGTTTCTCAAGTGGAAATTTCTCCAGATGGAGAACACATAGTGTACTACACCATAGGCCAACTTAATTACACTGCAAACCCATTTATTAAAGATAAAAAAGTGAAAAAACAGAAACGAGAAATTGTTAAATTTTAAACTACCAAAAGTAGATAATCACAGGCAATAATAAACAACAAAAATGTTGCATTATTTTCATAAAACTATTTCTTTAAAACTTTTTCGTACACTTTCAAATACATCTCTGAAGTTCTTTCCCAAGTGAAATCTTCTGTTTGTTTATATCCTTCTTTTCCCATTTTCTCACGCAATTTATCATCCTTCAAAAGTTTCTTCATTGCAGAGAAAATAGCTTTATAGTCATAAGGATTAACAAGAATAGCAAATTTACCAGCGACTTCAGGCATAGCTGTGATGTTTGACGTAATAACTGGAACTCTAAGCTTCATAGCTTCAAAAATAGGTATACCAAAGCCTTCATACATAGAAGGATAAACAAGAAAATCAGACATTCTATATAAAGAATCAAGCTCTTCATCAGGAATAAAACCTGTGAAAACAACTCTTTTTTTCATTTGAAGTTTTTTTACTAATCGATCACACTTTCTCTTCATCTTAATTCTATAACTAGAACCTGAAACACTGCCTGTAATAAGTAATTTACCAGAGTAATTTTCATTTTCAACAAGTTTCGAAAAAGCTTTAATCAAACGCAAGATATTTTTTCTCTCATGAATCCCGCCAACATTAATAATAAATCTTTTTAATCCTAATTTTTTTCTTAATTTATTTTCCAAAGATATATTTTTTGGACTGGGTTTTCTGAGACCATTAGGTATTACGTTTATTTTATTTAAAGGAACACCTACTCTTTCAGAAATATCCTTTTTCGAGAATTCAGAAACAGTCACTATAGCATTATTTAGTTTGCTAGATTTTTTCATTTTTTTCTTATAAAAAAATTTGTTAGTAAAAAAACCCATAGCTTCTCTAAACGTGAACGGAATAACATCATGTATAGTAAGTACAGAGGGAACTTTCTTTTTAGAGGGAAAACTCCAATTGTAAGGAAAATGGATTAAATCTGCTTTTTCTTTCTCAGCAATATCTTGTATTATTGTAGAATCCAAACGAGCATTTTTTTTAGATATACCATGAGTCTCCGTGTCTAAAGGAACAAATTTAATATTCGAACAACCCTTGAATATATTCTGAACTTCTTTCAATCGGCTTTTTTTTGGTAAGATAACAACAAAATGACCTTTCTTAGTTAAGTATTTAGTAATATAAATTACTCCTTCTTCAACACCACCAATTACGCCATCAAATTTCCTAAAATCCATAACAATTTTCATTTTTAAAAAATCTCTAATAAACTTTTTATATCACTTATCGCGACACCAACTGATTCATCAGCTGCGCCGTAGTACACATAAATTTTCCCATCTTTTTCAACAATTCCATTTGAAAAAACAACGTTTTTGAAGAAACCATTAGTTTCAAAAGCTTCAGTAGGTACAAGAAGGGGACGTTCAGCTCGTTTTATAATTTTGGAAGGATCTTTAAGATCTAAAAGAAGACAAAACAAGGAATAAGAATTCTCGCTTCTCCCATGATAAATAACAAGCCATCCTTCAGAAGTTTTAATTGGCGGTGCTCCTCCGCCTATTTTTACTGATTCCCACTCATTATCTCTAGGTCTCAAAAGACATTTATGTTTTCCCCAATGAATAAGATCTGGAGATTCAGCATACCAAATTGATGCCTTACCAAATCCAGAATTATTCGGTCTGTGAAGTGCAATGTATTTCCCATTTATTTTTTCAGGAAAAATAGAAACATCTTTATTTTCAGGACAAAAAATTATCCCTTTTCTTTCAACGGTCTTAAAATCTTCAGTAAGAGCTAAGGATGTTACCCATGAGTCTTCACTCACAGCAGTATAATTTATGTAATATTTTCCCTCAATAAAACTCACTCTTGCATCTTCACAACCATATTTTTCGCTTTCTTCAACAGGATAAATGAAAGGTTTATCTTCAACGGTAAAATGAATACCATCCTTACTTCTAGCAATTCTAATATGATTTATACTTGTAAGATAATCTTTTCCCTTGTAAACAACCCCTCGCGTATCTTTCAAAGAAAGATCTGGATCTTTCAAATCAAATTCTAAAATCGAAGGATAAGCTTCATTATTTTTAAATTCACAAACTGGAACCCGCACAAAACCTTCTTTAGATTCGCATCCTTCAGACACTCTAAGTAATAAAATTATTTCATCACCAAATACAATAGCTCCAGGATTAAACGCTCCGAGAACTTTGTATCCTTCTAGCGAAGGTTTTACATCAGCAGGACTTATAATAGGATTTTTTTCGAATTTTTTTATTATATCAATCATATTTATTAATTCAACAAGGAATGTTATAAACTTTTGGGTGAAATCACCACAAATACACAATCACAGGAAGCAATAAACAACCCAAAAGCATATTCTTCTGAGCTCCAAATCTACTGGCGACAATTCCCAATCCAGTCGCAGTCAAGAGAATCAAAATTCCTTTCAACCAAGAAAAAGAAACAACCATAACAAATAAAAAAACAAGAACTCCAATAACAACTTTCTTGTAAGGCATTTTTTGCAAAATATTCGCAGTTCTTTTCGACAACCATAAACCAAGAAGAGTTGCAATTCCTCCAACGATTAATAAAACGGGAATGAACAAAAGTAAATGATGAATAGTTATTTCTCCAAGAAGATCTTTAACACCAACTATCGCGCCATTTCTTGCTTTTCCTAAAAGAGTTACAGTAACTAAAGAAAATGCGAAGTTCACAGTATTAATTCCTCCAACTAATAACAAATAATCAATCGCGGTTTTCTTACGCATTGTCGAACTAGCAACAATCGCAGCTTGACTTGAACCAAATCCAGGAAGAAAAGAAGCAAGAATTCCAACGAGCGTTGCTCGACTTACAGTCCTCTCTATAACTTTCGATGTTATTGGAATTATTTTATCAAACTGTTGTTTGATTCTTTCACTTGTTCCTGCTAAACTGATAAGCAAAGTACTAGTTCCAAATAAACCAGACAACATCGGCAAAAGAATTTGCCGTTGATCGGGAATATTAAAACACAATAAACCGAATAAACCAGCAAGGAGAAAAAAAGAACTGTTGAGAATTATCTTTTTTGAAAGAACTAGAAGAAGTAAAATAACTCCAAGAAGAATCTTTCCAATATAAGGTTGAATAAATGACTGAACTGAGACCAATAATTTAATTCCAAAAGGCATGAAGAGAATGCAAAGAATAAGTGCAGCAAGAGAACCAATTAAAGTATAAGTAATTGCAAGATGACCTTTTCCTTCTAAAAACATTTGATGACCTGGAAGAACAGCAACAACCTGATCAGGATCAGGAGCCCCAAGGTAAATACTAGGAATTGAATCTAAGAAAGAATGTGTAAGAGCTAGAGAGATTATGAAGATTGCAACTAGCAACGGAGAAATGCCGCTGAGGACACCAACACTGGAAACTGCAATGACGGTGATTAAGTTGACGTGGAGACCAGGAATGAGGCCCGTTATAACTCCTGCTCCAATTCCTAAAACTATTGCAATAACAATTAAGAATAACATAAACTAAGAATAATAAAAAAACAATTTATAATCTGGTGAAAGAAATCCGGAAATCTAACGCTTTTTTTTGAACGAAGAACTTCTTTTCATATTAAATGTTTTTGCCACAATCTCTGCAGAAATATTACCATCTTTAAGATACATGCTATTAACTGATTTGTTTTGTTCAAGATTAAAAATAGCTTCACCAAACATCCAAGCAGTTCTAATAACAGAAGTTATTTCTTTAAGAGGATACAACAAATTATCTTCAATATAAGGATGAGTATTAAACAAAACCAATTCTTTTAATTCAGCAGACATAAGTTTTTGCATTGCAGTTTCATAATTAGATCCTGCAAGAACGGGATGAACTAAAATTGCAGAAACGCTTGCAGGAATTCCATAATGAGCATCACCATTTACTCCTTCTTTACGAAGAGTTTTCGCTACTGTACTAATAGTTCCGGCAGTATCAACAAGGTCATCCCAAATAATAATATCTTTGTTGTTTAAAGTAGTAAAGTTATCAGAACAAGGTTTTACTTTATTAATAATAATTTCTACTTGATCAGGATTATTTGCAAATTTTCTTGTTTTATCTAAATATAATACGCTAATGTTAGTTAAACCATAAGCATGTTTAAGAGTATTAACAAATTCATCAGTTCTCGCTCTAGCACCTTTATCAGGACTAACAATAACAATTTGTTCTCCATTATTAGTTCTTGAAAGTGTTGATTCTATAGCAATATAATGAGCTGCATGAGGAGATGCAGAAATAGAATGTAAAACATTATTATGACCATACACTTCTCTATAAAAATTCTCAACTTCTTTACTGTGAAGTTCCATAGTAATTATTTTTTTAATACCATCAATATGAAAATGTTTTGCTTGTAAAAGAGCTGGCCGTCCACGACCTTTATTTCTTTTTCTTTCATCACTACCTTCAGGATAATCAAAATAAGCTTTATCACCACGACTAAAATAAGAATTTGTGAGAACTAAATTTACTTCTTTAGCTCCATTGTCATAAGCAGCCATAGCAGTAGCACCAATTCTAAATGATAATTCTCCAGGAGGAACATTTTCTTTCTGTTCATAACAAGGAATACCAAATATGTAAACACTCTTTCCTTCCAGAGGCGCTTTAGCTAAATCTTCGTGAAATAAAACTTTTCTAAATTTAGGATCAACTTCTCCTGCGGAAAAAGAACCTGCACTAAATACCTCACTAACAAAATACTTAGGTGTTTTTCCTACAAGCTTATACAAATGAGAAATAGCTTTTTGAGTAAACTCCTGACTAATTCTATCCTTAGTCGCACACACAATAACAATATTCTCCCAATCAATCATTTTTGTCAAACCTTAAGTGATAAATTAAAAGAATCAACCTTTTTAAGCCTTTCTTGTGTGCAGAAGATAGTTTCAATAAAATAAGAATGATAAAAAAATAATTTATGATCTGGTGAAGAAAATCCGGAAATATTACGATCAGTTATTTTTCAAATAATCAAATGTAAGTTCTACGGCCTTAACTATTTGATCTACTTTTAGAAGTGATTTATTAGAATCAGGAATGTGATAAAAACCATAGGCAACATCTTCAGGCATAATTCTCATCAAAGAATAAATTAAATTATTACAAAGAAATTCTCCAGCATCTTTAGAAATGGCTGTAGGAATATCGTTTTCGTTCAAAAGATCACAAAGTTCTTCCACTGGAAAACTGACGTTCCTATAATCTTGACCGTATTTGTAAATTTTTTCTTCATACTTTTTAACACGAGCATCATCTTTTCCGCTCACGATATTTCTTCCTCTTTGTTCAATACTTATTTGATCGCCGATTTTATAGCCAAAACCTAAACTCAGAATAATTGACGGTTTGTGATATTCAATAACATCATTAACCTTTTTAAGACTTTTTTCAAATTTCACAGGTAAGAGTACTGAACGTAGTTCAATGCCGTCCAAAGATTTATTTTGAAATTCTTTGATGACATGTTTTGTAGGACTGTCATAGCTCTTACAATCATCAAAACCCGTCAGCAATACTCGTGTCATAAAAGAGTAAAATGGAATTACAGTTATAAAGATTATCATAGAAGACACAAACTTTAAAAGATAGTTCGAATAACTTCTGTATCTGATGGAAACACCAATTAAAACAGTAATGTTCATCGATATAGTGGATTATACAAGTGTAACAAATCTTCTCAATAAAAATACTTTCAGTAGATATCATGATAACTTCGACAGAATTATTAAAAAACAAAGCGAATACTTCGAAGGAGAAATTGTCAAAAAAATTGGAGATGGATTCTTATTAACATTTAACGATGTTGATTTTGGTCTTCTGTGTGCTTTAGAGATTCAAAAAAAATGCCAAGAACATACAGAAACAAATCCTGAACTACCTTTGCAAATAAGAATTGGAATGCATCATGGAATGGTTATAATCAAAGAAAAGGATGTTCTAGGGACAACCGTTAATATTGCTTCTCGAATCGAAAGAATGAGTAGAGTTAATGAAGTATTATTCACAGCAGAAGTAAAAAAGGAATTAAAAGAATTTTATCCCCATGAAAGTCTAGGTTTTAGAAAAATCAGAGGATTAAAAGAATCTAAAGTTGTTCATAGAATAAATACTCTGCCAAATGCAGATAAACAATTGACTTTGGGTCAGTTTTAATTCTAAACTCTTTCAATTCGAGGATAAACACTCGGAGCCATGAATACTTGATTTGACTTAACTGCAATTCCTCTTTCTGAATCAACCATTTCTTGAGATGTCATTAAAGAAGTTCCAACTGCGACTAATTCTCCTTTGAGTGTTAGTATAGCAACCGGCTCTCCAACTTGAATTTCTGATTCTACTTTTGCAATACCAGGAACTTTAAGTGTAGCGCCATGACATAATGTATCTACAGTTGCATCAGCAATCCAAACAGCAGGTAAATGTTTTATTGCGTTTTCCACAGGTTGTAAAATTCTTCGAAGAGGAGCTTCATCTCCTTCATTGTAATAATGTAAAGCATCGGTTAAATCTTGAAGAGAACATAGTTCAGACGATTCTTTGAAAGGACCTGCTTTTGTTCTTCGAAGTTCAGCCATGTGAGCACCGGATCCGAGAGCAATACCACAATCATGGCACCATTTACGAATATAGGTTCCTGCTTGACAACCAATTCTTACTAGAACATCTTGTCCTTTAATTTCTAAAATATCAGCGTAGTAAACTTTTCTATAACGTTGTTGTCTTTTTACTGCGGATTTAATCGGAGGAAGTTGTTTTATTTTCCCAACGAATTGTTCTTCGATGACTTTTCTAATAGTTGCTTCATTAACAGGAGCGTGAATGTGCATTAAACAAACATATTCCTTACCAGCGGTAAGAAGTGATTGAACTATTCTAGTTCCTTTTCCAATTGCAACTGGAAGAACTCCAGTAACTCTAGGATCTAGAGTTCCAGAATGGCCTGATTTTTTTATATTGAGAATTTTTTGAACGAAAGCACTAACTTGATGGCTAGTTGGACCGCTTGGTTTGTCAATGTTAATAATTCCATAGTCCAATAATACAGTCATAGGTCTATTATTTACATCGTGACCAAATTTATCACTAGTTGTGACTTGTTGTCGCACGAGTTCCACTCGATCAATCTTTTCAAAAGGTAATTGTCCCATCAAGGGTGAAGAAAGAGAAGTTATTTTTAAAGCTATTCTTTGATGTATGTATTGCGAAAATATTCTGCCATCCTACCTGGTGGCAGTTTAACAACGAACGTCTTGCATAATCAGACGTTCTTTTGAATTTACTTCAAGGCAATACTTTATTCTTTGATTGCGATGGTTGAAGGACTTCTTCGTCCAACAGTAGGGCCGTCTTTAACGATGAAATTAGCGTCTGCAAGATTTGTTCTAGCCATTCTTGCGTAGGAATATGTTGTCAATACTCCACCTTTTTTCATTTTTCTCCAAATAGATACTAAAAACTGTCTTGTCCACATTTCAGGAACCTTAGCTGGAGAGAAAGGATCAAAGAAAACCACATCTAAAAGATCAGGAGAGATTGTTTTTATTGTTTCTCTTGCATCGCCAACAAAAAGAAGAGCTTTTAATTTTCCTTCGTTGAGCGTATGGAGTTTGAAAAGATTTGTTGATTTAGTTTCTGAAGGTTCGGATTCAATAAGTTTAACCATTAGCTCTTGCGCTTCTTGATATTCTTCAGGAAGTTCTAAGTCTTTCAGTTGATGCATAATTTCATAATCATTCTCAAAAGCAAGAAGTTCAACAACACAATCAGGATTTACTTTCCAGATTTCTGCAATAGCAACTATGGCATTATATGCAAGACCGAAGAAAACATCCCCTATGACAATTTTCTCTGCAGATTCTGCTTTTTTTAGTATTTCAGAAGGTTCTACATGTTTCTTTAGAGACTCTTCGACAGCACCTGTTCTCGTATGATAACATTGATCAGCCTCTGTACTGTAGAAAGTATATGAGCCGTCAGAAGTTTTTACTTTTTGCATACGATCAGAATCCATGTAAAAAGAGAATGTAGCAAAATATAAGAATATATCGTTATTAGACCATGAAAAAATAAGCCAAATTGCTTGTAATAAAGACTATAAGAGCCAGAATAGGAATATAAGTATATTTTCTAATAAGCTTTGAGAATATTTTCTCAAAGGGCAGATGTTTTCCTGAGTGCTTATGCACAGCTACGTGAGATTGTTTTTTCGAAATAGGATCTTTCGTATGCAGAACGTAGAATAAGAATCCTGAAACTAATCCAAATAGGAAAAGAACGATTGTCGCATAAAGCATTGCCGATGCTGAGAATGAAAAGAGCACAAGAACAACTGAAAACACAATATAGTCTAGCACGTTATGACTCATTTTATGCCAGAAAAGATAGAGGAAGCCGAATGAAAGAAGAATTATTGCTGATGAGACAAATAAAGGAAGATAAATAATGGCAATTGTAAAGAATAAAATAAGAAAAATCATTTGCAAAGGAATAAATAAATTTCTATACTTATGAGCTTCATCAGGTGCAAACCCTGCCAAAGCCAAGCCAATTGGTAATCCAAGAAAGCTAACTAAAACTAGAGAAATATAAGTTATTATCTGATCCAGTCCAAAAAATACCATAGTTTCCCCAATCACTAAATTTCAGTCCCGCAAGAAATATTCTGATTAAGCATAAATGTTGTTTCGCCAATACCAGAATATGAAGTTCCATTTACTTCAATCGGAACAAGATAACCATTCTTATCTCTGAAATAAATACAAAAATCTCCAGCAACGCCAAGGTCTTTCTTCATTGTAGTGTATGCTAATTCAGGATTTGAATTAATGAATAATAAAAGGTCTGCAAGTTTTGCTTCGTCAATTTTTCCACCTTCAATGAAACACCAAGTATACTCGGAAACATCGCAGTTGAAAAAATAACCAATTGCTTTTGCTCCTGATTGTAATTCTTCTGTTTTATCTTCTGCTCCGCTCGTACTTAGGAACGCATAAAAGACAGATACAATAATGATAAACAATACAACGGCAATAAGAAGATCAAAAGACCAAGTTTGTGCTTTTCTCATTTCGTTACCTCATTCGAAACCTTTTCAAAGGTAACCTTTTTCAAAGTTTTCTTTTCCAATTTTTCAAAAATATTCTCACCTTTTAAAAATGATAAGCTAATTGAAAAAGTTTTCATTAAAAAGCTTTGTGTTACTACTTACCCCATCTTGACTTTAATAATTGATTAAAAACTTCAAGCGCACCAAAACAGTAATTTCTTATAAAACTTGCTAAACATTTATAAAGAAAACACGAAAAAAACGAAAGCTTTATAAATAGTAAATGACTTGGTTTCCTTACTCACACTTTTAAAAGTATAGTGTGAAAAATATATATTACAATCATTGATTTCATAAGGGGGAGAAAATCATGTCAGCTTTAGTAAAACGATGCCCAGAATGTGGCAGTTTAGACTTACATCATAATAAAGAAAAAGGGGAAATTGTCTGTAAAGACTGTGGACTTGTTATCGAAGATAAAATGGTCGACTTTGACCAAGAATGGAGAGAATTCGATAGTGAAGCAGCAGCTCGAAAACGAAGAACAGGAGCTCCAATGACTTACACTCAGTTCGATCAAGGACTGGGAACAGATGTAGGACGAAAATCAGACTTATACAAATTTGGTGGAAAAACCAAAAACAAATTCTTTAGACTTCGAAAATGGCAGCAACGAATTAGTACTGCAATCGAACGAAATCTTAAACTTGCACTTTCTGAATTAAAGAGAGTATCATCTTTTCTAAGACTTCCTGGAAGCGTAGAAGAAGAAGCAAGTCGAATTTACACACTCGCAGTTCAAAAAGGACTCGTACGTGGACGAAGTATGGAATCAGTTGTAGCTGGTGCATTATATGCAGCATGTAGACGACATGACGTTCCTCGAACACTTGACGAACTTGGAGAAGCAAGTAACATCGAGAAAAAAGAAATTGGAAGAACATACCGATTCATAACTCGAGAACTTGGAATCAAAATTCTACCTTCAAATCCTGCAGACTATATTGCACGATTCGCAAGCGCATTAAAACTTTCAGCTGAGACACAAAGTCGAAGCGTAGAAATTATCGAAGAAGCGCAAAGAGTTGAATTAACCTCGGGTCGAGGACCAACTGGAATCGCAGCAGCAGCTCTTTATGTAGCAGCTTTAATCAACGGAGAAAAGCGAACACAGAGAGAAGTAGCAGACGTTGCAGGTGTAACTGAAGTAACAATTCGAAATCGATACAAAGAACTTCTAGACAAACTTGAACTTGAAAAAGAGATCAAGAAAGTAAAGAAGAAGAAGAAAGATTAGAGTTACACAGTAACGAGCACTAGCTTAAGATAAAATTAAGTAAGACAACTAAAGAGCGAAGCGATTTAAAGGATTGTCTTACGGTTAAATTCATACGACATAGTCGATGATGAAATTCCTAGTGTGAAAAAAAAGATTTATTTTTATTGTTTTATTATTATACTAGTTTAAATTTTATTAATTTGGTTAATTCTATTGTTTATCAGGCATTTCCCTATTTAATTTTCTAAAATAATTATTCATATCAGCATAACAATCATTATGCAAGGTTGGAGGAACATATTGTTGAATTAAACTGTAAACAGCTTCAAAAGCGATTTCTCGTCTTTCAGTATCCTTCCAAGTATTTTTCATATCTAACACAAGGTTTATTTGATTATTTTCAGTCAAATTAGATGTATAAAAATCTAAATGAGGTAAATTAGTTAAAGCCATTAAACCAAAAATATTTTTTCTAGTGCTAAAATTCTCAAAAGGATTATTAACATGTAAACCAATAGACTCGCCACATTTCGCGTAATTGAAAAAATCCAATTTAGATACGCCGATAAGTTCTGAAAGAAACAAATTATTTTCTAAATCAGCATAAGAATAGTTTCCTGATCGAACAGAACTTATCTTATCTAACAATAAAGGCGAAGAAGTACGATTTTCAAAAAAATTATTAAATTCATATTGAGATAATTCAATTCCAGATATTTTTGTTTTTTTATCATAAAAAAAATCATTGTTTTTTTGAGCTTCATTTAAACGTTCAGGCGTTAAAAAATCATCCTCATGAATAAAAGATATTCTAGATTTTCCCCTATATTTACCAATAACAAAAGAAGTCATCGAAGTATAATCAGTTAAATGATCTATAAAAGCATTTTTTGTTACAACATCAAGTAATTTAGGTAAATTGAGAATACATCCAGTATTTTCAGTTAATTTAATGGCTTTTTTAAATGCATTAATAGGAGTATCGTAAATAGTTGTACTGTATTGACCTTGTATTTTTGTTCGGATTAACATAATAAAACCTCTTTCATAAATATACACAACAATAGAAGTATTTATAATTTATCATTCATTTTTTTGTCAAAAAGAGAAGTATTTATAAATAAAACATAGTTTATAACCATATGATTGAAAAATTTAAGCTCGATGAATTAAATAAACGATTGTTATATGAATTAAATTATAATTGTAGACAATCAGATAAGCAAATTGCTAAGAAACTTAGATCATCGAAACAAGTAATCAGATACAGAATAAAAAAATTAGAAAATGCAAAAATAATTACAGCATATAATGCAATAATTGATTTTAGAGCGCTAGGATTTACCAGCCTAAGAATGTATCTTAAACTACAAAATACAACACCAAAAATAGAACAAGAAATTTCTAATTATATTAAGCAAAACGATATTTTTCTATGGAGCGTCAATTTCGAAGGAGATATTGACATCGCATTTTACGTTTGGGTAAAAAAAGTTGACGAATTTTATTCTCAATGGGAAGAATTTTTTAATCTATATGGAAAATATATTTTAAAACAAGAATTATTCTTATCAATAAATATGATACATTATCCAATGAAATTATTTTACAAACCAAAAAATATAGAAGTATGGAATATTGGAGAAAACAAATCACAAATCTCAATAAATGAGCTAGATCTTTATATTTTAAAAATATTATCTAGAAATGCAAATAACTCCCTTGTTGAAATCGCTAAAAAAGTGAATTCCTCAACAAATGTAGTAGCCTATAGAATAAAACAATTAGAAAGCAAAAAAATAATCTTAGCATATAACGCGATAATTGACGAGAAAAAAATAGGATATTTATTCTATAAAATAGATTTTTATTTACAATCACATACAAAATTAACAGATATGTATGAATTTGCAAGACAACATTCGAACATAAAAAATATAATGAAAACCATAGGAGGGCCTGATTTTGAAATAGAAGTTCTAGTAAAAGATGTAAGCAAACTACACGAATTAATTAATGAAATCAAAACAAAATTCTCAGAAAACATAAAACATTGGAGATATAATAGAATAACTAAAACAATAAAACAAGTTTATCTGCCAATAGATTTTAAATAAATAATAAATTGAGAATCACAATCCTTCAAAATCAAAATTTATCAAAACTTCTTTCATCTGATTAATAATAAATTGTTGGTTATTCTTTTTAGACATCCTCACAAATTTAATTAGTAAATCTTGAAGTTCTTCAATTTGCAAAAATTTTAACTGCCTATAATCAGTAATAAAATAGAATCTGAAAGATTTATACTTAATTTCTTTAATAACCGTATTTCCAATAAGACCAACTTGCTTTCCTTTGTTAGGATTCTTTTCGACAGTTCCTAAAAGATCAAGAATTTTATTAGATTCGGATTTACCGAAACGTTTTACAATTTGTTTAAGCAAATTAGGTGTTACAATTACAACTACCATTTATCTATTTCTTTCTTTGCTTCTTCAATTGTCAGACAACCCGTCGGATCCAACAAATGTTTTCTAATTTGTTCTTCGTGGACAACAGCGACGAATCTCTTAAGAATATCATTATAAGTTTCTCCTTTCGCGCCAAATTCTTTTATCGCATCTCGCGTATCTTCCGAAATTGAAATAGTCGTATTCATTTTATTTATCCCTCTTATTTTACTGAATTATAACAATTATAAGTATTATAATGCTTATAAATTTTGCTATTGTTTAGCAAATAGAACATCAACATAGCACAAATACTAAGAAAAAAGTGAGAACAAGAATAAAATAATAGGAAAAACAAGTATAATTTTATATATTCGCACTGATTCAGATATCTTGAAATGGTTGAAAACATAATCTACATTGACGAATTAGTAACAATGCAAGGTTCAAAACTAACTTTCGAACCGGAACTAGATCTAAAAAAAATTCATTCTGCTTCAGAAATAGTATATTCAACATACCGTCCTGAAAATGAAGCATATGATGAAGAAAATATTCATAAAAATACATTTCACAACATCACAGATAGAGAAACATTTAATCACAAAGATTCAAGCATCCCATTTTACGAACTACGATGGTTAGCTGAGAATTTCAAAGAAGCTAAAGAATATCTTAAATTCACAAATTTCTATTTTAAAAAAAAGGCCTATTTTGGAGTGGATATGGATACTAAATTCTTTTTTCCTCCTAGCGTAGGACATTTCGCAGGAGCAGGCGGAGGAATAATTTCTGCATTCAGAGGTAATATTGATTTAACACTCATAGCGATAGGCGGAGGAATTGTATTTTCCGAAGGCATGCGCCAAATATACAAACACAAAGGGAAAAAAGCCCTCAACACATTACTTCCTCAATATGAAGAATGTATGGAAGCGCAAGAAAAAATATATACTCTTCCAGTTATAAAAAACATTTATCCTAAAATAAACGAAACTATTCACGAATTAACAGAAACATCAAAAGAATACAATAGAGATTATTCAGTAAAAAATCTCAGCATAAATAAATATCTTAATGTTGAAAAAAAAACAAACCATAGAGCTTCCATTGATTATGAGAAAATAAATAAAATGTTACTTGAAACATACGCTAAAAATTCAGAATAAGTTTTATTTCTTAAATTATATCAGGATAGTTAGACATAACTCCATCAACGCCAGCATCCTTGAACCATTCTATCTCGGGTTTAGAATCTACAACCGCAACAAACACACCCAGACCTCGATTGTGAGCCTTTCTAATAAAACCCTCATACAAGAACTGATGATGAACAACAAGAATATCTATACCATATTTTCTAGCCACAGAGAATAATCTGAAAGGAAGCACAGAACAATATGCAGTATAAACTAATTTATTTCTACGACGGATTCTTCTCAAAATAGTTTTACTCGTAGACGCGAGAATAAACTGCTCCGCAGACCAACCATATTTTGTAACATAGCGATGGATTAGCGCAAGCACTCCATTGATTGCTTTCGCATCATGGATCATCAGCATGTAATTCACAGAAGTACTTCCAAAATCAAAAACTTCCTGAAGAGTTGGAATTGGTTTATTTCCTCCAACATCAAAACGTCGCAGTCTTTTTGCAGAAGTATTTTCAACCCTAAAACCATTAATGAATTTATGTCTGAAAACAATCGGACGTCCACCTTTGGAACATCGCACATCCAGATGAAGAACATCAACATCGAAATCAAGAGCTTTCTTGAAAGAAAACATAGTATTCTCAGGAGCATAACCGTTAGCGCCTCTGAACCCTATCTTCAAAACCATAAAAGTATCAAAAGAAGCCATAGATATAAAGTTTCGGCAAAAAACTTATAAACGCCCAGAAGCCATTTAAGAACATGGGATTATTCAATGCAATTGGAATCATCATCCTGACAAGTGCAGTTATTTACTACGCAGGAAAATATTTCGCAGAAGCGTCCTCGGCAATGGGAGATTATTTACATCTACCACGATCGGTTAAAGGAGCAACATTCGATGCAATATCGAGTTCTCTTCCAGAATTATTGGTTGCTTTGTACTCAGTAATTATTTTTAATGAATTCTCAGTAGGTATTGGAACCATAGCAGGTTCTGCTTTATTTAATCTTTTAATCATTCCAGGAATTTGTATTCTCGTAGCGCCGGTTGTTTTCAAAGTTAGCAAACAGGTCGTATCTCGAGAAGCAATGTTCTACATCATAGCAGTTATTGCATTACTCGTTGCATTGTTTGCTTCATCGGTTTGGGGACTTGTTATTCCATTACTTTTACTTTCAATCTACGGAATATACATTTTTGTTATTGTAAAAGATGTTAAGCATCATAAAAAAACAACAAAGAAAATAGAAATAGAAGGTTCTCCATGGATCAAAGGATTAATTATTCTAGGGACCGTTGCAGTTATTGCAATAGCAACATTCTTTCTTACGGAACAGGCAATCGCATTATCAGGATTCCTAGGAGTTCATCCATTCATCATAGCATTCACAATTGTTGCAGCAGCAACATCGGTTCCTGACGCAGTCATCTCAATCGTTAACGCGAAAAAAGGAGACATTGACGACGCAGCATCGAACGTATTCGGATCAAACGTATTCGATATTCTTGTTGGACTTTCAGTTCCATTAATTATTGCTTATTTTATTATGGGACCGACAACGGTTATCTTCGAAAGAATGGAATTACTTGCAATGCTTTTAATTTCAACATTTGCAGTATACATTTTATTATTCAGAAAAAGAATACTTACGAAAAAACAAGGAATTGTATTGTTAGGAATGTACGGAGTAATACTGGGCTACGTAATTTACATTGCAGCCACAGGAATTGTTTAAAAATAATTCTTAATGTATTCTTTAAATTGAGAAACATTCTTTGCTTTAGCAGCAAATCGCATTCTTTCGAAGTCAATGAGAACAATAGAAAGGTTTTCTTTAACAATAATATGCTTATATGGATTAGTCAATTCGTATTTGTTCAGTCCAGCTTGATCTAAGACTTCAAGCTGAATAAGAATATTTCCTAGAACTGTTTGCTTATCTTCTTCGGAAGGTTTAGCTTCCAACCATTCTCCAACAAGAGTTCCTTCAATAAATTCCATTATAACATAGTCATCTGTGAATTCGAAAACCTTCGGTCCAATTCCCAAAACATTGGTTTTTTCTAGATATTTTCCTTCAAGCGTGGTTGTGCTCATAGCTTCGGATGTGGGCAGAGAAACTTTGATTGCAACAAATTGTTCTTTGTATTGCGCTTTGAAGATTGCTCCTCGTTTTCCTCTAGCGAATATTTTAACATCAGAACAAGAACTAGGAATGAGTTTTTTGAGTTTGTCTATGTCCAAATGATCCGTTGGGAATCTTATCATTTTACTGTTTTACAATTTTGTAAATTATTAATTCTTCGAAGAATAGTTTTAGATTTGCAACACTAATGCAAATCATGTCGTTGTTATCAGCATATTCTTCAATGCCTTCAGGATGAGCAAGAGAACTTGTTAGTAAAAGAATGAATCCTCCTGGAGCAAGATAGTCTTGAGCCTGTCCTAGAAATCTTAATGCAATTTCATTTCCAACTGGTCCTCCATGCAATGCAATATCATGAACAGTTTCATCGTTCGGTAAATAAGGAGTATTAAAAACCATAATATCAAATTCTTGTTGAGGAATTTTTGAAAACAAATCAGATTCAATAATTTCTACATCAGATCTTGTTTCATCTGCCTGAGTTTGCATTTCTTCAATCGCTTCAGGATTAATATCAACAAGAATAGGTTTTCTTATTCCTTCATCTTCTGCTGTAAAACCAATATAACCAGAGCCTGCACCCATCTCAATCATTCGAATTGACTCGAGAGATTTGCCAGTATTTGCAATATAGAGTCCCAGTTCTTTTTTTAGAGTATCAGCTAGTAAAAATGTGTCTTCATCCGCTTCATAGACTTTATATTCAGGCATTCCGCTTTGAGAATCGAAGACATATATAAAGTTAGCTTCTTTAGCACTATTCACAAAGATTTATAAGAGAGTTTTTCAGAGAAAAGGTAATGAAAAAAATATGGGTAAACTATTTTATTGATGTTCTACTTGGAATAGCATTTCTACTTTGTGGAATTACAGGAATATTAAAACTTCCAATTCTCTTCAATGTTATCAGACCTTCATTAGTCATGTCAAAAATCCACGATATTAGCGGAGTGATGATGGTCATTCTTGTTTTCATTCATTTAGTTCTTCATTGGAAATGGATTGTCGTTATGACAAGACGTTTATTCAAAGGAAGTCCAAAATGAAACAGGCAGATTGTGCGATTTGAGCAAACCCCGCTAAACAAGCTCTAGAAGGCATGTAATTCACTACTTAACAGTAACATTTTTATACTATTACTTGTTTTAAGATCCTATGACTCTAAAGAATAAACTAATAGCCACTCTAATTCTAGCGCCAGTGTTCTTTAGTTCAGTATTATTCTCGCAAACAGACAATTATCTCAAAAAAATACAAGAAGATACTCTCAATGGAAAAATAAGTATAAACTTGGCAGCTCATCAAGATACTCTTGACATGCTTTCAAACGAAGAAATAGCAGGAACAGATTCATATTTTAGACAAGGAAATATTAAAAAAAGAAAATTTATAGTAGAATATCATAGATTAATTGGATTGAATGAAATCCAAAAAGCAGAAGAACTAGTCATAAAGAAACAAAAATCAGTAGAAAATCAGAAAAAAAGTAGTGTTGGTGAACACGAACTTTACGATGCATATGCCATAGATATTGCACAACGTAAAAAAGAATCGAATGAAGAATTAAGAAAACTTCTTGAGAAACATAGAAGATATAAAAGAAAAATTAAAGAGATTACAAAAGGAGATAGCACAGGAGCATACATTGATGCAAACGATTTCTCAATTCACTCAAAACAGTTCGCAAGAGAAAACGCAATATCAGGATGGTTCTTAGATAATTACATAAAATATACTAAAGCAAAAATATACGACTCGCAAAGAGAAGAAGACATTGAAAAAATTATGAAAAGTAAACGTCGTTTCAAAAAAGCAGCAGAAAAATTTCATAATATAGGAACATACGAAGGATATAAAGAAGGACGAAATTTTATAGATACATGCATAATCTATGGAAGCTTAACAAAAGTAAAAGTCCCAAAAGCATTAGTAGATGCTGAAAGAAAGAGAATGCACAATAAAGTCCTAAAAACAAAAGCAGCATTAGAAACAAATGAAATAATGAAAGATGGCTCTATCACAGGAATAAACTTCTTAAGAAGAGATACTTGTCTTCTAAAACCAGGAGTATTCTCATTCAACGATAAAGTCGTAGTTATTAGCACATTTCAAACAGAAGCAATAAACGATCAAGGAAAACAAATGGACGCTCAACTATCAGCAGACGAGGCTCTTTTGAATTATATTAAGCTAAATACAGAAGGCGGTAAAAGATTCAAAAACGGGCTAGATGTTGTAGGAGGAGGTTTATACCCTTATATACAGGACCACATCAAAACAGATCTTTGGAAATTTGATGGATTGAATTACCAAGTAAAAGCAATATATACCCAAATCGAAAGTAAATCTTACACTAGAAGATTCGTTGAAAGTTATCTGTCTCCTATTGAAATTGATACAAACTACGCAGGATTTGTATTGGAAGAAACCCAAGGCGACAATAAAATAGAATTCTTTAGAAATCATAAAGGCACTAAAATGAAACTTACACTGCAAGACAGCACATATGTATTTTTTAGTGACGTTAAAGATTACACAAAAGGGCCTCGTGAAAACAATATTAAGAAAGTAGAATTAACCTATGTAGAATTTGATAAAGAAGACTACGATAGACAAAAACAACTAAAACTCATTAAAAATAGAAACTACAAACATTATACAGTTAAACAAAAAAAATTCACAAAAAGAAATAAAAATGAACAAAACATAATTCTAAAAAGATTTGAAAATCTCTATAAGAGTACTGCGAGAAAAGGAGAAAGCATAATCGCAAAAAACAAGAGACATAATTAATTAAAACCCAAAGTCTTTGTATTGATTTTGTAATTGTTTTGAAGATGGATTAAAATTTTTCATCAAATAATCATGATATGGTAAAATCCCCTCAGGCGTCTGAAATTCATTAGACATTCCTTGACCAACTGTTCTCAACAACCAATCAGCAAGAATATAAGGAAAACGATTATTTAATTCAACATCCCCGTCACCGCTCAAATGTTGATAAACAGAATTAACAATTACAATTTCTTCTATCCCAACCCAGAATAAAGTTCCTCCTCGTTTATATTTAATTTCAGAATTAGAATTTATAATTCGTTCTTTTTGACGATCTTCTTTTAATTCTTTTTGAAGCAAAAAAGAACCATAGTTTTTAAGGGGAAAATAGAAGAAAAGATTACAAATATCACTGTATCTATAATTATCATTAGGCAAAGTTAGTAAGGCATTAAGATTTTCGTTCATTTTACCACCTAAACACAGTACAAAAAGCCAAAACGAAAATCAATATAAATAGTTAACCATTTTGAAGTAGTAGTGAGGGGTCAAATTTGGGTATTAAAAGAGACATAGTAGATAAAATTCATGATAGAGCTGATATTATCGAAATTATCAGCGATTATGTAACTCTAAAGAAAAGAGGAGTTAACTACATAGGACTCTGTCCATTTCATGACGAAAAAACACCTTCTTTTACAGTAAGCCCTTCTAAAAATATTTACAAATGTTTCGGTTGTGGAAAAGCAGGAGGAACAGTTAATTTTCTAATGGAACATGAACAACTCACTTATTTCGAAACATTAGAAACTCTAGCTAAAAAATATAATATAACATTAGAATTTGATTCTGCATACGATAAAAAAGAACATGAAAAAGCACAATTAGAATATGAAGAATCAGGACGAATTTATCAAATAACTCAAAATTATTTCATGAAAGAACTATTAAATCACGATAAAGCCATGGATTATTTAATCCATAAACGAAAACTAACAGAAAACACAATCACAAAATTCAAACTAGGATTCGTACCATCAGATATAAACGAATTTGTAAAATATCTAAAATCAAAAGGAGAAAATTTGGATTCATTCATGAAACAAGGAATTTTCTCAAACATATTTGACAAAGATAGATACACTCCAAGAACAAAATACGCATCCATATTTCAAGGAATCCTAATACCAATTCAAAATCATATGAATAGAATAGAAGGGTTTGCATCAAGATATCTAAATAATGACGGATCAGATCCATTCGCAAAAGAAAAAAAACCAATAATTCCTGGTACAGATAAAAGAATAATTAAATTCATCAATTCATCAGAAGAAACTCATTTTAACAACACAAACGGAATATATACAAAACATCAAACTAAATTCAAGAAGAAAAAAATTCTATTCGGATTAAACCATGCAAAAAAATTACATCACAAATTAAAACAAATGAAAGATCTTAGAGAACTATCCTTAGTTGAAGGACACTTCGATGTAATGATGCTAGATCAAAATGAAATTCCTGCAGTCGGAAGCGGAGGAACAGCATTCACAAAAGAACAAGCTAGACTTCTTAAGAGAATGGATTTAGAATCAATTCTAGTAATGAAAGATGGCGATGTTGCAGGATATAAAAGTTCTCAAAGAGATTTTTTCCAACTTCTAAACATAGGCATCACACCATGTGCAGCAGTTCTTCCAAAAGGACAAGATCCTGATGATATAATAAGAAACTCACACGACCCAATTAAAACATACAAAGAAATAGCTCGATTAAACCTAGGAACATTTCTTGTCAAAACAGAAATTGAAATCTATAAATCCCTTTACGAAGAAAAATATAGTTCAGAAGAAATAGAGAAGAAACTGAAAGACCCTTTAACAAAATATAAATTAATATCAAATATTTTCGATCGTGATGAATTCAAAGAAGAAGGAATGAAAGAATCAATTCTAATACCGCACATAGAATCAATTGTTGAAACAGCAGGTTTCGAAGGAAGCGAAAAAAAAGCAGTCATAAATAAATTTATAGATCAAATGGTCATCAATAAATCAATAAGATATAATAAAAGAAGAAGAAATCCAGAATTCAACCCAAAATATGATCATCATATTGGAAATTTATATCTTGCACATTTGTTCTTACTTAATCCAGAGTATACCAAACCACTATTCAAAGAAATACATATAGAAAGCAAACTATTCACTACAGAACAAAGAGATATTTACAGAATGATAGAAAAAGAATTCTTACTATCTCCGAGCGAAAGAAAATTAGAAATCCCAATAGAATATGATGAATTCGCTCCTAAAAATATGTTCGAAGGAGACCCTATTGAAAAAACTTACAATTATTTAACAAACGCAGTTAAGATGGGAAAAATAACAAGAATTCCTCCAGCATTAATTCCCTGCATAACAGGACTTAAAGAAAATAAAAGCGCACAACAAATTCTTGAAGAAACTAAAGGAAACAAAGAAAACAACAAATTTTCTATGACAGATAACATTGATAATTCTATCCAACTAAATAAAGCATTAGAAAATGATTTCGAGTCATTAACTAAAATTATCAAAATGGAAATAGCACACAACAGAATGAACTCAATAAAAAAAGAACTTATTGAAAGCTTAAAACATAACGATCATGCACAAGCTATGAGACTAGAAGAAGAATTATTTAATTTGAGAATGAAACATGGGTAATCCGCACATTAAAGAGGATGAAGACTTTATTGTATTAGGTAATAAAAAAGTTAGAGTTAAAACAGATGAAGAACTAAAAGAATCTCTAAAAAAAGCAATAAAAAAACATGGTTGGAATCCTAAGGAAAAAATACCTATAATTAAAATAAGAGAAAAAGAAAACTCATTATTTTACCATCTTAAAAACAGATCTAAACTTGATTTTGGTTATTTATCAGTAGGCAGAATATTACAAAAATACGGTTATGAACCTTATTCATTAAGTAAAAAATACATTAATAATTATTTCAAAGAAACTCTAAGTCCTAGCGTGGTCAACTATATCTTCAATAGAGATATAGGAGATGAAAAAATACTTCAAAGCAACCTCCTTAATACAGAATCAGAATTAATTTTTAAACTACGACAAAAAGATAACCCCAAACTAACAAAAGAAAAATATAAACAACAATTAAAAATAGGAAAACGAGTTAAAGAAGTATTAGTCGGCGACAGAAACGATATAGAAAAAATAAGAAAAACAAAACAAATACCTCTTGAAGCAATGATTAAAGGTTTGTATCCTAAACTAGAAGAAAAATACCAATTAAAACTATACGACGCATTAATACAGAAAAAAATTCTCTCAGAAGAAAGCATCAACGAAAAATTAACAAGATGGTTCTACGAAGGTAAGGGCATCACAGGAGATATGCTTAGACTGAACAAAGGAGGAACAACAATACATTCCCGAATCAAAGAACAAAAACAAAATAAAAATATTATTGATTTTGGAAACGTAGGATTTCAAACTAAAGAAGCAATACGCCTTCGAAATAAAATTCCTTCATATCTATTAAATAAAACTCAAAGCAAATATAAAAACATATTCTCATCAGTAGAAAACTATAACGACGAATTAGAAAATACATTTGAAAAAGCAAGATTTATGCTAGAAATTGCACGATTATACGATCCAGATTTAGATAAACTTCCAATTCTAAAAAAATATCTTCCTGAAGGAGACTTAAAAAAAATAATTATTGATAAAAGTGAGAATGGAAATTACATAAAAAGCTTAGAACCTAAATTAATAATAGTGGCAGGAGAGAAGAAAACTAAAAAAGAATATGAATTCACAATTAATGAAATAACTAATTTAAAGGGTAAAAAAGAAATCTCAACATACATAAAAGATCCAAAAATAAAATTTGAAAATTTATTTGATGAAGAAGGAATTAACAAAGCATATCTTGGCGAGAAAAAATTAGAAGAAGCATATGATGAAGCTATGAGATTACTCCTACAAAAAGAACCGTTCTTCTTCGATGCCGCAGATAAATACACAACCATAACAGAAAGAATAACAAAACATCTTGATATTCCAGGAATAAAGGTTAAAGACATAGAAGACAACACATTTATTGCTAAAAAAATAACAGGAGATATTTCAGAATACGAAGTAGGGAATTTGTTTTCAATAATAAAAAAATACGATCCAAACATGACTCTCTTTCCTGAATTAAAAAAATATTTAGATCAACCATTATTAAAAATAATTAGAAACAACGAAAGAAACGAAGTTAAACTAGGTAACGAAGATCTAATTCAAAACGTAGAACTAGGCGAAGATACCCCTAGCAACGGAGAATCAGATTTTAAATTATTATCTGGGAGAAAATCATATGCCATTGAAGTAAAAAATTATGCAATTCTCAGACCTGAAAGAATACGAAAAATATACGAGAAACATTTTTCTGTGCATAATTGGGCTGACGGAACACCAATAGATAAAAAAATCTTGATGTTCAATGGCCACACATATAATCTAGATAAATATATTAAAAAACTAGAAGCAGGAGGTCTTGAGGTAATGCCTTCGGAAATGACAACAAACGCATATCAACAAGCAATAAGATTGCTTTTTGAAAAAGAACCTCAATTCTTTGACAATGTTTCAACAGTAATAGCAGGAAACAATCAAGAAAAATTAGAAAAACTTTTACATCTCCACGATCTTAACCACAATAAAACTCATCTCATGAGAAGAAATGGAAATAAATTTCAAAGCAGATGGTATCTTTCATTATTAAGGGATGTTTACAACACATTAGAACACAGAGAACAAAGTCTAAATCCAAAACAAGATATTCAAAAAGAATATATAATACCATTTTCATACTTCAAAGATAAATATCATCACAGCGTAGATCTTTCATATGTAAATAAAAATACGATATTTTTTGATTTGGAAACCTGCGGATTCATTCGAACAGGAAATATAATTAACATGATAGGAATGGCATACGAATTACAAGGAGAAATGGTTAGCCATGTTATATTCATCAGAGATCCTACTGAAGAAAAAGCTGCTCTTGAAAAATTCCAAAATATCGCATCAAATTATGAGTATATAGCAGGATTCAATAGCAAAAGATTCGACATACATTATGCAAATGAGAGATTCATAACAAATCTAATAAAATTAACATTAAACAATAAGCACATAGATATGCTCGATTACTGGATGCCAATTGCAAAACAATTAAAATTCCCAAAAGCAACATTACAAACATTCGAAAGAACAATAATGAAAAGTAATGTGCGAGAAGCAGACGTTCAAGGAAAAGATATTCCTCAATATTACAACGAGTACATTCTTGGCCTTAATGCAGAACCAATAAGACAAGGAATCACGCACAATCACTTCGATAACATAAGTAACGTTCTATTATTCAAATACCTAGTAGAAAATAAAAAAATTGATCTAATGGTAAGTGGAAATTCACATAATTACAGAAAATAAGAAAAAAATTCTACTTTAGAAATTCTTCGTCAATTCTTTTCATATACTCTCTTGTTCTTTCAAGAATCGAATTTAAGTAATAACTTTCAATTTTTTCTTTAAAGATTTCTGAGAATGTAGAATTTTCAGTAATTCTATAGGTTGATTTTACTTTTTCAATTAAGAATAATTCTCTGCATCGAAGAAGTTGTCTTCGAATATTAGAAGGCGCAATACCAAGCAGTGCAACGCCATGATCTTTTCTACTTTGAATAACAAAATCTTCAACTTCTTTACTGGTTATTGATTTATCTTTATTTTGTAACATTACAAAAAGTACATCAACAACGACATCCCGTGAATCGCCCGGTTGTAATAAACCAAGTGTTAAACAAAGTCGTCGAACCAAATCTCGACCAGAAAATGATTGAGGTTTTTCATATTTACGTAGCGTAATTTCTGCTAACGGCGTGTCTCTTGCTATTATCGGTCTTACCATTTTATCACTTTTTCAAAAATGGTAAGCCGATTGAAAATTTTATTTTCAATAGTCTTACCATGTGTATTAATCACAATATATTTGCAAAAAAATAAAGTTAACAAAAAAATAATCCTCATTATTTTTTTTATCAACTTAAAACCCCAAAAAAGGCCACTATTTTTCGCATTGAATGTGCGCATTCTCAAATGTTTACACATTTTGACTGCTTCACATTGAATTTAATTAATTTTTGATAAAAAATTAAAATTTAATCAGTTCAATGTATACTTAGGCAAAGAAGTATTTATATAATTTTTGCTTATTTCTTTTAGTTACTCCTCATGGACAACGCCCGAGAATGCCCTTTAATACTGAATTATGCAAAGATTAGTATACTAAGATACTATGAAAAATTCACTTTTTTCTGAAACAAAGAAAATATAAAGAAAAAAAGATACAATTGAACCATTATGATTCCAGTAGTACCAAATCCTGTGTTTTTTTCGATAGGACCAGTAGATATACGATATTATGGTCTAGTTTATGCGCTAGGATTTCTATTTGTTTATTTCTGGTTAAGACATCGATCAAAGAAAGGACGCTTCTCTCTTTCTACCGATCAAATCGACACATTCATGATTTATGCAATACTCGGAGGAATAATAGGTGCACGTCTTGGAGAGTTTTTATTTTTCCAACAAAGCGTATTATTTTCAGATCCGTTACAAGTTTTAAAAATTTGGCAAGGTGGAATGAGCATTCACGGCGGAATAATAGGATTCCTTTTTACAAGTCATTTGTTTTGTAGAAAATACAAAAAGAAAATATATGAAATTACAGATAATGTTGTAGTTCCAGTATCACTAGTATTAGTGTTCGGACGAATTGCAAATTTTATCAACGCAGAATTAGTCGGCGTTATCTCAAGTATTCCTTGGGCAATTAATTGGTTCGGTGAAAGAGGAGTGAACGGAGAACTAGTTGGAAGACATCCTTCAACAATCTACGAAGCTATTAAGAATCTGTTTGTATTCATAGTCTTATTTGTTCTAGATACAAAACAAAAACTAAAAAAGAAAATAAAAGATGGATATATAACATGGTTGTTTGTATTATTATATGGAGGACTTAGAGTTATTACAGATATTTGGAGAGCAGACAATAAATGGCTGTTCGGAATAGTAGGAACAGGACAAATATTGAGCTTTGTCATGGCAGCGCTCGCAATAGTAATTCTTATTAAGTATTATTGGTTGAAAAAGGATAGAAAATGAAACTACTACTAACATCAGCAGGAATAACAAACAAAAGCATAGAGAAAGCACTTAAAGAATTAGTTGGAAAAGAAATTAGAACAGCATTTATTCCAACAGCAGCCAATCCAGAAGAAGGAGATAAAAATTGGCTCGTTAAAGATTTAAAAGGATTTCAAAAATTAGGTTATCTCGATATTATAGATATTGCTTCAATTCCAAAAGATAACTGGTTACCCAGACTAAAAAAAGCAAATGTAATTGTTGTAGGAGGAGGAGATACAAAATATCTCATGGAAAAAATCAGAGAGAGCGGATTAGATAAAGAACTTCCTGAACTTCTTAAAGAAAAAGTTTATGTAGGTATTAGTGCAGGAAGTATTGCTACAAACAGAACAATATGGACTTCATCAGAATATTTGTACGGCGATGAAACAGAAGAATCTCCAGATGGATTAGGCTATAACGACATCCACTTCAGACCACATTACAAATCACAATATTTTCCAAAAGTAATTGATGAGAATCTCAGAGAAATCTCAAAAAAGAATCCTGGCAAAAAAATATATGCAATGGATGATGAGTCAGCTCTAAAAATAGTTGATGGAAAAATCGAAGTCATTTCAGAAGGCGAATGGAAATTATTTCCCGAAGAATAAAATGAACAGTAAAACAAAACTAATACTGCTAATCGTATTAGCGATAAAAATAATACTTATGATTATTGTTGCAGACATTACAAATGACAGAAGATACATTGAAATATTTATTGTGGCAATGTTTATCTCAATAGGTATTGAGTATATGGTTGCTCAAGGAAAAAATCCTGAAGATTATAAGAAAAAAACAAAAAAGAAGGTATCCAAATGAAATTCCCAACAATTATGATTAATACAAAAACCTACGCGGAAGCTAGCGGAAAAGATGCAGTTAATCTTGCGAAAGTCGCAAGTAAATTCAAACAGAATGTAAGTCTCTGCGTACAAGCAGCAGACATTGCTAACGCAAGCAAACAAAACAAATTTGTTTTAGCTCAACACGTTGATATTCAGCCTCCAGGAGGACATACTGGGAAAGTGCATCTTAAGGCATTAAAAGAAAATGGAGCTATTGGAAGCCTCGTAAACCATTCAGAAAATAGAATTCCTTTCAAACATATTGCAGAAACCATTGCATTGCTTCAAGAATCTAAAATGCTTGCAGTTGTTTGTGTAAAAAGTCCTTGTGAAGCAAAACAAATCGCACGGCTTAATCCAGATGCTATAGCAATCGAACCACCGAAGTTAATCGGCGGAGATATTTCTGTAACAACAGCAAATCCAAAAATAATTTCTAGAAGTGTAAAAGCAGTTCACAAAATTAATCCAAAAATACCTGTTCTTTGCGGTGCGGGTGTGAAGAATGGAAAAGATGTGAAGAAAGCAATTGAACTTGGTGCGGCAGGAGTATTAGTCGCAAGCGGAGTTACAAAAGCTAAAGATAAAAAGAAAGCAATTGAGAATTTAGTAAAAGGATTATAATTAATAAATCTATACTTGAATTTTAGCCTTTTGCCAATCTTGTAAAATAATTCTAGCAGCAGTATCAATGTCTGGTTCTCCACCTTTTATGAAACGATTAAGTTTTATCGCAATACTTTCAAGAATTTCTTCTTCGGATAAACCTTCATAATCAACACCATAGAATTCTGCAATGATCTTTTTGTAGATTTTAATTAATTCATAGGCTGCAAGATCAGGATCTTGTTTAACATTCATACTCGCAGTTACTTTTAGCTTTTCAGAAGATTTATCATCGCTACCAGCGATAACACCAGGAGTATCAATAACCATAATTTTATTATCAACACGAATATTTTGTTGACCTTTAGTAAAACCACTCGCAGAAGAAACAGCAGCGCTAGATTTCCCTTTCAGTGCGTTTATTACGCTTGATTTTCCAGTATTAGGATAACCAACAACACCAACCATAACAGGGAAAGATTCTGCATAACGGAGGATCATATGACGAAGCATGGTCATGCCGTAGAATTTTTGCGCGGAAACGAAAACACAAGGATGAAATTTTTGTTTGTAAGGTTCTAAGAGATCTTTCTCAACCAAGTCTGCTTTGTTTATGACAGTGATTAATTGTTTCTTAGCTGAAGCTACCTTTTGTTCGAGTTCAACGTTTCTTGTCTCCTCGATGTGGCGCGCATCCAGAATCATTAATACAATGTCAGATTCATTTATGACCTTGTCTACGATTCTCCAAAAGTTTTTCATAGAATATACGAACTAGAAACCGTTTAAAAAGATAACGCAAAAGAATGAAGGGCCTTGTAGCAAAATCAAGAAACAGGCGATTTATGCAGCCTGTTTCTGCAAAGTTGCCACCAGGTAGGATGGCAACAAAACTACGCCCAGGAAAAAAAGAATTACTTGATGGTCACGTAGAGCTTCTGAGTAGTTGCATAAGGAATAATATAATTAAAATCATTATCACAAACCATATCATAATCAATAACTGCGGAAGCTCCCTCTCCCAAATATTTCACAACAACATTGAATACATACTGTCCTTTGAGCATTTTTTTATGCGTTCTAAAACGAATTGGAACATAGCCTCGTTCATTATTACCAATATCAAGTTCTTTGACAGAATCAGCCATAAGAAGCCACTCATCAATAGGTTTATCATAATAATTTTCTATGGTTCCATAGTCTGCGGATGTTCCTGAAAAAGACACGCAAACGTAGAATTTAGTCTCCACTCCAAGTTCGTTATGAATACCCATGTTAAAGTCTACATAGTCTCCTCTATCAGCCTCTTTTGTTGTGAAAGGAATTGCTAAAAGAGCATCGCTATTCGTCATCAAATCGTCTAATTGTTGCTGTGTTTGAGTATCGACTTGCTCTTTCAAACTAGCTGCTTGATTAAATCCTTTATAGAAAATAGAAACGCCTGCTGATAAAATAGCGATTGAAAGAATAATAACTACAAGCATGTTAATGGTTAATTGAAATCCTTTTTTGTTCATCATACTCATAACCTAAAATTAAAAATGCTTGGCAAAGAATTTGCCGGCACCTCGAATTTATGAGAGGTCCCAAAGGACACCTTGAATAAATCCAAGAAAAAAGAAAGAAAAAAAATTAATTATTTGCTCTCAATGAAATTATATTCTTTTACAAGAATAATTGCAAAGATAAGCATGATTAAAGCTCCTGAAGCCATAACGGTAAATCCGTATGTGAAATCTTGAATCCCAAATGTAATCATAACGAGTCCAAGGACGATAACGAGCACACCTAAAAGTAGGAACTTATTAAAAACCATTTTGAGGATATCAAATTCCTCGCTTTTTGTTAAATTTCGTTTTTTCTTAGCCATAAAAATTACCTCTTTATTTTTAGGGCTGCTAAAAGAACAAAGTTCTTTTTTCAGCCATTTTTCCACCTCTAAGCAGTTACGTCTACAAAGACAGGAGTCTCTGCGACAATTTCGTCATCTTCACCACAAATAACTTGGAAACTACATGCATAAGATGTTTTTTCCAAAAACTTGTTTGGAATAATTTTTGCAAGCATTTTTCCAGGTTCTCCTACAGGAATTCTTGTTGGAGCTTGAACAAGTCTAAAAGCATCCTCTCCATCAGGAGCATCTCCATTTTCAGTCATCCACTGTATGCCACTACAAACTAAATTTATATTTGAACCAGGTAAAGATCCTGAATCATAACAAATATTATCTACATTATAAAAACTAATTCCTAATTTAAATTCGTCTCCTGCTTTCAGAGTTAACTCTTCTTTAAGATTTGCAATTCTTTTAGTTGCACTTGCATCTTCTGAAAGATCAATATCAAAATCTAAGAAACTATCTGCTCGTCCTCGAATTCCTCGAATGATACCAAGGCCAAGTCCTAGGACTGCCATAGCCATAACTAGAATAACAATTGCGTTAATTGACAGCTGCATGGAAGCAGAACGGTCTTTTTGCAATTTACCTTTAAAAATTTTCATGATTACACCTCACATAGTAGTAATAATAAGGACTATATGTAGTCCTTTTTAAATAGTCTTTATTTAAATACTTTTCTAAGGGTTCAGAGTAGCTAAGAAGAAACTATGCTGCCATCTTGAACTTATTTCTCTTAATATCAGCTTCTCGGGCTTTTCTAAGATGTGCCAGAACTTCAGCATGAAGCCTATGATCCTCGAACTTAATCTCTTTCATCCTATGATTAATATTGTGAAGAATATCTTTAAATCTATTCATACGTTTATGAATATCATTATGATGCTTATTCAAATTAGCAAATTGAAGCAGTACTCCTCTAAGAATTTCATTATTACGATTCATAATAGCATGATCTTTATTTGGTCTTCTCACATTTTCATTTAAATTTTTAATAAAAGGTTCTAAGTCCTTAAGTTTATTAGCCAAATTAATCATCAAACCATCAATAGGAGGTAATTCATGTATAGCATCGAATTCAGACTGTTTGAATAACACCAAATATTTAATTTCTTTTTTTGAAGCCCTTACAGAAGGAAGACTTTTATTAATTATATTTTCACACTCAACTACTGCTTTTGTTATCCTTTTAATATCCTCCATAAATGAAACAGATGCATGTTTTGCCTTATCAAATAACTCAGAAGCATCTTTAAATTCATCAGCCACATCTTTAAAATCCAAATCATGCGAATCTGGATGATTATGCATTCTACGTTCAATAATATGTTTTGTATTATCAATTCCTGTTTTAACAAGCTTTTCAGCATTCTTAATATTAGAAATAATATCATCAGCAAGATTTAACTCGTGTTTCTCGAGAGTAAAAATGCCTTTTTCTTTAGCTTCTAGATTTTCTAAGACAGGATCTTTAATTGTTTTTCCAAATAATGGCATGATATCACCTTACACAGGCTTATTCTAGCTTTAATTCTTTATAAGTATATCTATAATGAGAATAAAAAAAGAAATAATAATAAAAAATTAATCATCGTATGGTTCTGTATGTTTGATTAAATCATAGCTGTAAACCTTATCATTAGCATCTAAAACGAATAAAACATTATCAGTAATATCAAATGATTTAGTGTCTTGAGGCAATAGACAAATAGGTTTAGAATCATAGATATAATCTCCCATATCTGTTCCAGCATAAAGATACACTAATCGTAGATCCTTATCATCATCTTGTTTTGCTAATAAAAGATCAATATTTGAATCTGAATCAAAAAAATCTGAACCAAGCATACCATTATTTGCGGTTGATTTTGGAGCAGTTGCTATTTCAGAAAGATTAGTATTTGGATTATTACTTGCTGATGTTGTTTGATAATAAACTTTAGAGTTACTAGCAAGAACAATAAAGTTTTTAATAATATTTCCATCCTTCTCTGATGCGACATCAGTAATTTGGAATCCATCTGCTACTTGGTAAGTATCAGAAAAATCATTAAATGTGCCATCTTCTTTAGCATAAGCAATATGAATTTTTCCAGTATTTTGACTTGAAACAATTAAATCAAGATTATTATCAGCATCAAAATCAGATAAAGAAATTGAAGGCATAGTATAATCGTTAGTTGGAAGTGCAGTTACGAATTCAGGAGTTCCTAAATCATACTGAAATTGTTTGTTAAGAGGAACTTCCTCTTCTTTTTTACATGAACTTGATATAAGACCAATAATAATAGCGCTAAGAGTGAATTTTGTTAGGTAGTTCATAGTATTTTTCATATTCATATTAATCACAATATACTAAAATAAATGTTCATTTATAAATGTTACTATTTGTTAGTTACACTAAACGATAGTAGAGCCTTTTTAGAATATAAAGGTCAAATAAAGCTAAAATCACAAAAATTGTCAAAAAAGAAAGTTTATAAACTGGATTTTCTTTAAATCCAACACTATGATAGTACTTGAGTCGTACAAACAGACGACAAATTACACTGGGGCGGCATCTGCACTTCTCTCAATTCTAAATTATTTTAACAACGAAACTGAGATGAATGAAGAGAACGAACTAGAAATCTGGCTACGAAGTATTATCGCTCCAACAAAAGCATCTTCTATATTTGGACTTGCACTTTATGCAAAGGAAAAAGGTCTTCAACCAAAAATAATCATAGAAGATAAAAGTTATACATATCCTGATTATCGATTCAAACGATATACAAAGAAACAAATAGAACTTGCAGAAAAAATTGCTAACAGATACATGCATAAAGCAGAAGAAGAAGGAATTCTCATCGTTGAAAGAGATTTCGACGTAAATTATATCGACAGTTTATTGATGAAAGAAAAGATTCTATTAGTACGTGTGAACGCAGGAGCACTGCGAGGCACAAAAAGCACATCAAAGTACGTAGTTATTTACAAAAAGAGCAAGAAAGATCCAAACAAATACTTCATTATCGATCCTCGACGACGAAGAAAAAAAGTTGATCGAGAAATGCTCGAAGAAGCACTTGAAGAGCTGAAAACAAAGAAGAAGCGAGAAAAGTGCATGATGGTTTTCTAACTGTAAACTGGCGAACAGGGCACAGAAATTCACGAAAAATCGATTCCCAGTAGTTTTATCATTAATAAACGTTTCTAGCAACTCTTATATACATAATCGTCTTGGCAAACTGAGATGAAATTCCAAGACTTCACAAAAAAATCATATCCGTCAATCATCGGGCTCTCCGATGTCAAGAAACAACTAACATCAGCACTCATTCTAAGACGTCACGTCGTACTAATTGGTTCTCCAGGAATGGGAAAAACAACCATCGTTAGAGATGTAGCAGAACTTCTAGAACCTCAAGTTCTCAACGAGTGCGGATTCCATTGTAAGCCTTCAGATCCAGTCTGTCCAAACTGCATTCGTGCAGCAGAAAACAAGGAAAAAATAGAAACAAAGACATTCAAAGGAAAAGAACTATTCGTAAGAGTACAAGGAAGTCCAGACCTGAGTGTTGAAGATCTTATTGGAGATATCGATCCAATGAAAGCTATGAAATACGGACCACTAAGTCCAGAAGCATTCACACCAGGAAAAATATTCAAAGCACACAACGGCGTTTTATTCTTCGACGAGTTAAATCGATGTTCACAAAGATTACAAAATGCACTCCTGCAAGTATTAGAAGAAAATAAAGTAACAATAGGATCATTTGATCTTGATATCAAAGTTGACTTTGTATTTATCGGAACAATGAACCCTGAAGATACAAACACAGAACCATTAAGTGATGTTCTTCTTGATAGATTCGATTTAATTTATGTTCATTATCCAACAACACAAAAAGATGAAGAACTTATTGTAAAAAGCAGAGGAATAGAAATGACTCCATTCCCTGACAAACTATATACAGCAATGATTAAATTTCTTAGAGACCTAAGAAAAAATCCTGACTTGGAAAAATCACCAAGTGTTAGAGCAAGTATTGGTTTATACGAAAGATCACAAGCAATCGCGAAACTAAACAAGCACAAAGAAGTTCGAGCTCTAGATATTATGGAAGCATTAACAAGTGTAATTGCGCATCGAATTAAATTAAAACCTTCTTTAGCATACACAAAAACTCCTTCCAAATTTATCCGAGAAGAATTCAAACAATTCTGCGAAGAAAGTAAGTTTTCCTTATCAGAAGACGAAGCTCCCTGAAAGTAAACAAGGAAAACAAGATACTCCAGGAATCGATACAGTCATGGAAGCAGATGATAATGTTAAGTCTATAGATGATTTCAATCCAGGCGAAGAACTCGACGGAAGTCTTGAACAAAATCTAAAAGACGATCACGAAAGATTAGCACACACGGTTCTCAACTCAGACATTCAAAACATAGACGAAGGAATGATAGTACAAGAAGCATTCAATCAAAATGTCGGCTCATTCATGCCAGATATTATGTTTGCACAAATGGTTGACAATTATAAAAATGCAAAAAAATTATATGGCAATACTTTAATTCGAGAACTAACAGGATATGATCCACGATTCGTGGATAAAAATGTTAAAATTCCTGAGTTCCAAAGAGAATTAAAAAAACGATTAAAAGACAGCGCAAAAGATCTCCAAGAAAAAGGAATAATAACAGCGCGAGGTCAATTCACAAAAGAATCTCTTCTCAGTGCAGCTCTTTTCTTAATCGATGAAGAATACCAAGAGAAAAAAGGACATTCATCGACATTCGGAGAACACGTTCATTTCGCTTCAGACATGCAAGGAGAAAAAAGTTTTAGTAGACCATTTAGAAAAGGCGATAGATACAAAGACATCTCAGTTAAAGAAGCAATCAAAACAGCAATTCGTCGAGGACATAAAAATGTTCATGAAGAAGACCTTCACACATACGAAAGAGAATCAAGACAAGAAATAAATGTAATCTATGCTCTCGATGTTAGCGGAAGTATGAAAGGAGAAAAACTTAAACTTGCAAAAAAAGCAGGAGTCGCACTCGCACATAAAACCATAAAAGATCGAAATAAAGTAGGTCTTGTTTTATTTGGTAGCGAAATACAAGATCATGTTCAACTAACAAATGATTTATTCACATTCGTTTCTCCACTAACTAAAATATTACCAGGAGCAGAAACAGATATTGCCCTAGCGATTTTAGAATCAAGAAAACTTCTCGAATCCGCAAAAGGAATCAAACATATAATCATTCTCACAGACGGATTACACACAACAAGTAAAGATCCTCAAAAGGCAGTACTAAAGCAAGTTTCCATGGCAAGCCACCAAGAAATAAGTATTTCTGTAGTAGGAATTAATCTCGATGATATTGGAATGGAACTCGCGCAATCAATAGTTGATCTTAGTAAAGGAAGATTACACGGCGTTGTAGAATCAAAAGATATTGGTGGAGTAATCATAGCTGACTATGAGAGATTGCTTTAAAAAATACTCATACCTGTTATTGTAAGAATAGTTACAATTGCTCCAGCAAGAGTTACACCAATTGCACTTGCAATTAAAAATTTCTTTCTTTCAAGACCTAATACAAAAGCTCCAAGAGTTCCCATATACACACCACTTCCAGGAAGAGGTATTGCAATAAACAATGCCAATCCTATCGCGCCATATTTCTTAGTAAACTTTTCAAGACGAGCCTTACTTTTATCACGCAATTTAGCATATCTTCCATGCATAAAAGATCGTCGCAATAGACCATCAATATAATATAGTATAATGTAAAGAATAACTGCTAACATAAAATTTGCAGAAATACAAACTAAAAATACATACATAGGATGTAGACTTAATCCTGAAATAACAATTCCAAAAGGTAATGTTAAAGATCCTCCTAAAATTCCCAAAGGAATAGCCAGTCGTAATTCTACGAAAGGAACAAATGTCAAAAGGAAAAGTTGTATTACTGGCCAAATCATAATAAATCACAATACGAGCTAGTTTAAAAAATAGACGGTTAATTTAAAAGATAGAAGACAGAATATATTTAATTCTTTGAATAAAAGTCATCTTTTTCACTTCCTGTTTTGATGGCGTTTCAACGATTTCTTCAGAACTTGATCCTCCTAACAAACCACTAGAAGATTTTGATTTCATAGTAAAATAAGAATGAGCATCACAAGAAAATAATTCTCCTCGAGATGATTTATAAGTTGCGTTAAATGAAATTTCATAACGTGTTTTTTCAGCTAAATTATCAGTATCAACAATTAAAGAATAAATATCTCTTGTTCTTCCAGAACCAATAGATTCTAAATCAATATCAACAGTCTCATCAGGAGAAGATAAAACTCCAGCTATATTATAATAAGGAGTATCATCTTTGTTATACAAAGTAAGATCGCAGATTTGTTCCTCTCCAAAATATACAACAGTATTCGTGCATTTGAGTGTGCAAGATAATCCTTGGGAACTTACTATTAAAGAATTTTCTCCGCCAATATCAAAAGAAAAATCATCAAAATAAACAATTCCTTCATATAATATAATATAATCTCCAGTGTAAGGAGTATCTATTTTTATATCAAAAGTCAAAGTATCTCCTGCATCAATATAATCATCGTAAGAAAAAACATCACCATTTCTAGTTAAATTTTCATGAGATTTCACATCAAGACCATCTGGAAAAGTAATTTTGAAATCAGACAAAGAAATTTCTTTCTCTTCATTATTTTTCAAAGAAAAGGAATAAATTACATCATCTGTTCTAGCGACTTTTGATGCCGATAAAGATGCTGTTTGAGTAAATGGATCTACAACATTAAATTGTTCGTATGCAACTTCATCAATAATCTCATCAACACCTTGAACCGAATATTTAACTCTTGAAACGCTTCGTTGATCAATATCAGTATATCTTTTTCTTGGTTTCATAGAATAGGTAAATGTTTCCTTTCTACCAGCACCTAATTGATATATTGTCGCAGTAAGTCTATCTCCTACGAGTAAAAGATCATTGTGATAATTTACAAAAACAAATCCTTTTGGAAGAACATCTTCATAGGCAACACTTGTTAAAGTTGATGAACCAGTATTTTCAATAACAGTTGTTCCTTCAATTATATCATTAAGATGAGGTTTATTATTTGAAACTGTTTTAGTAATTTCAATCTGAGAACTAATATCGATTTTTTTAATCGAATATTCTAATGCAGGAAGTAAACTAATTCCAGGACCAGGAGTTATTTTTGAATTCTCAATAGATTTATTTGTAAAACAAAACTCATATAACCCTTCATCTTCGCATTTTCCAAAACCAACAAGGTATGTTTTATTGCTATTATGTTTAATAAAAATAGATCCTTCATCATCATTAGCATTAACAGTATTAGCAGAACCATAAACATAGAAAGATTCTCCAGAATAATCAATGGTTTCTATGAACTCATGCCAACCAGAAGTAATACTAATAGTGTCTAATGCGCTCGCACTAGTTGCAAGCAATAAAAATAACACTAATACTATCACAAACCTCTTCATGACATTATTTAGGAAGAACTATCTTATAATAATTGCGGAAACTTACGAATAAAATGATGTAAGGTCTAGGAAATTCAAAAGAATTTACAAGAAAAAAAGAAAAAAGAAAAAAAATTACCTCTTAGGTCTTGTCATGAAAATTCCTAAGAAAACAGCTATAAGAACTGCAATACCAACTGCCACAACCCACCAAGGAAAATTACTTTCTTTTTCAGGCTCATCACTCGGAGTTGAAATAACATTATCTTTAGGATCATCAACAACAGTAGTAGTTACAACTACAGGTTTGTCTTCTCGAGCGAAATCGAAGTGTCCTTTGAAAGTATATCCTTCAAGGAATGCAATAGAAATTAGAGCATCTCCGAATTGGAATGAAGCTTCTTCGCCAGGTTCCATGATCACAATTTTGTTCTCTGTGGAAACATAGAGCTGTGCGTAATCAGACGTAATCTCAATAGGTTGAATAAAATACTCTCCGTCAGCTTCAGCAAAAACAGCTTTGTCAACAGGATTCATCCATCTATCAGTAATTGATGTTGAGAAATCAATAGTCATAGTCTGATCAACACGAGGAAGCTCAACGGTGTTTACATCGTCACCGTAAGTGTACGCGCTTACCATACCTGCCACAAGGACAAGCAGAATTAATGATATTATAATTTGTTTCATAGTGAAGAATACACATACTCGAGAATATATAAAATTTGCTGTATTTAGCTATAAAGAGGTAAAAAACCGAATAATCTACACATTTTATCTAGCCAAATATATTAAACGTCAAATTAATAACTCAGTATAATGAAAATAAAGGATAAAATACAAACTATTCGCGGAAAACAAGTAATTCTGGATAGAGATTTGGCAGAGTTATATGAGGTTTCAACTAAAGCATTAAATCAAGCTGTAAAAAGAAATAATGAACGATTTCCTGAAGATTTTATGTTTCAGCTTGGTGAAAAAGAGCTAAGCAATTGGAAGTCACAAATTGTGACATCCAATAAAGAAAAAATGGGACTAAGAAAAAAACCATATGCTTTCACTGAACACGGTATTACTGCCTTAGCAGGCGTTCTTAGAAGCTCAAAAGCAATCTCAGTAAACATACAAATAATAAGAGCATTCGTCGCTATGCGTAAATTCATAGCTTCAAACGAAGGATTATTTCAACGATTAAATACAGTAGAATTCAAACAAATAGAACATGATAAACAATTTGAGAAGGTCTTTACATTAATTGAATCTAAAAACATACAACCTTCTAAAGGCATATTTTTTGACGGAGAAATATTTGATGCATATGTATTTGTTTCAGATTTGGTGAAAAAAGCTAAAAAATCAATCATATTAATAGATAATTACATCGATGAAAGTATTTTAACATTACTTTCTAAGAAGGGAAAACATGTTAAACTAAGCATATATACAAAAAACATAAACAAACAACTAAAACTAGATGTGGAGAAATTCTCAAAACAATACGGAGAAATTATTCTAAAAAAATTTGATAAAAGCCACGACAGATTTTTGATTGTTGATGAAGAAACATATCATTTTGGAGCTTCTCTTAAAGATCTTGGCAAGAAATGGTTTGCTTTTTCTAAATTTAATAAAGAAAATATAAAACTAATTGAGAAATTAGAAGAATAAAAGAAAAGAAAAAAAAAGAAAAAAAGGTAATTTAATACCTGTTTAGTTCAGACTTAATTAACAACGATGTTGTTAAGGTCAGTTACAACTACTTCTACTTCAGATCCAACTAGGTTGTACATGTTGTAGTTTGCTACTACATATGATGCACCTTGGGTATCCATTGCACTGTAACCAGCAACTAACATTGCTTGGCTTCCATCGAAGTATCTAATCATAGCTTTACCAGCTGTGAATGTTGCTTCAATAGTTTCAGCGTCAGGGTTTCCAAGAAGTTCTGCAGCGATGTTGTTAACATATGGTCCACCAACAACGATCATTGGTTTGGAACCTAGTGTAACATCAGTGTCAAGAACACCTAATCCTAGAGCAATTGGGTTAACGATAAAAGCGTCTCCACTTGCACCTGAAAGAATTTTAACTGCCGTTGGAGGAGCTAAGTATAGATTGTATACTGTATCTTCCATTGGAACCCATAGTTCTAGCATGCTGTTTTCATCAGATTCATGGACCATGTATGTACCGAAGTCGGTAATACCATATGTGTAATCTCCATCGTCATCTGATTCTTCAGCATCAATAAGTGCTACTGTAGTCATATCAATTTCGTTATCGGTTGTATCTGGAGTGAAAACAATATCGTAAGCACCACCTAGATTTTCATCACTGTTAACATCCATTGCATCTTCATCAATAGTTAAAGTTATTGAAGCAACACCAACACCAGTTAAATCTTCTATACCAATTCCTGAAATGTTTAGACCACTTGCAGTAATAACGTATGTTTTTGTAGGAAGATCTAATGAAATATCATCTTCACCATTAATTGTTACAACATATTCTGAATCTGCCAGGAAATCTGTAGATTCTAGAGTCCATGAATCACCATTACCTAAGTCTTCGAAGTTAGCTTCGTCGTCAAGAGAACCACTTGTACCTGTGAATTGAATAATTCTACTTACAGGTTCAGTACTTGCACTTGCTTCTTCAACAATGAAAATTCCATTATCAAGAATTGAAATTCCGCCAGCATATCCTACGTTAACGAAGTCATCTGCTTGAGTAAAGTTTTCTCCAGTACTATTAAATGCAAATAATTCTACACCATATTCAGCACCATCAGTGTTTGTAAAGCTTAATTCTAAAGCGTCACCAGCTCCACTGAATGAAACATAGTCTTTTGAACTAGCCATTACACCAGGAACTTCTTCAACTAATTCTAAGCTGAATCCAAATACAGGATCAATGAACATGTCACCCATAGCTAGCCAGTCGTAGTCTTCTTCTAAATCTGCATTCAGAATTTGGTCAGGAGTTACTAAGAAATCAATTCGCTCTAATGCGTATTGGCTTCCAGTCATAACAACTTCTACGCCTTCAATTTCTTCGCCGCCCATTTCTAGAGCGTTAGTATCGTTCATAACTTCTCCTAAGTCATATTCAATACTTCCAAGGAAAATTGCTGCTGCTGCGCTTTCACCTGCAATGTTTGAGATGAAAACTTCTTTAACATAAATTTCTAGACCGCTGATTGTTTTGGTTTCTCCTTCACTAAGTGATCGAGCTTCACCATTAACTGCAACATGTACTTCATTTGAATCTGCGTTTGCACCCAGAATTTCAATAGTAAATGAGTCGCCGTCAACTTCAACTTCTAATGGAGTTCCCATAGTAACAATTTCTGTTAAATCGCTTCCATAAAGAAGTACATTTTCAGCTTCATCATCTTCAGCTCCACCAATGTTTTTAACGGTAAAAGTTTTACCAAACATATCGAAAGCTTCACCATCGTTTAGAGCCCATAAATCAACTTCATCGCCAGCATCGAATCCAATACTGAAATTTAGTAATATACTATTTTCTAAATCCACAAAAAATACAGGATCTAAATAGATGTTGTTGTCAGGTCTATCAAAATCAACTACAATAGCAGAATCTATAGCAATTTGTTGATCATAGTCATATTCTGCGCCATCGTCATCTTCAAGAACACCGTCAGCTAAAACATCTAAGTCTTCTTGATCAACAGCTTGATCTTTAATAGTTTCTAGAAGATTTAAATCTTGACTAGTTACATCTTCAATCATGTATCCACCAGTAACGGTTGTTGTTGCTTGAGCATCTCCAGTAGCTACTGGTGTTGTTGCTTCAGCTTGTAGACTAGCTGCAATATCAATTGCACCTAATACATCGGTTGTTGCTGCAGTTTCTCCTACTACAATTGCACCGTTAAACATTCCGTCTTCGACGAATGGTGCTGGGTAGTCGCTTAAATCATAAGCTGCTACTGCTGCAAGGGTTGTTCCAACTAGTGCTGCACTAACTGCAACCGCAAATACTTTTTTTATTTTATTTTTTACGTTCACTTAAAACACCTCCAGTGTTTCAAACACAGGATTTTATATTTTTGTTTTTTTTATTGTTTTAATATTCTGGATGAACACCAAAACGGTTTTTGTTTTTATTACGTTGAACCATATGATGGTTCGATGTCATGAAAATTTTATTTTCTTGACGTTTGTTCGCTTTACTATTGAGTAAAGCATACAAAGTTTGCACCGAAATCACACGCCCGAAAGAGCATTTGATTTCTTTAAGCCTTCGCATGCTTAAACCTTATACAAGCTATACAACCACTGGATTGACGATTTTGATTTATAAAGTTTTCTACTAATAATAGATACTAGTTATAGTATAACCCACACTAAGCTCTAAGGCTGTTGAATTCAAGGGTTTGACTGAGTCACTATCGTGTTGGAACGACACGTTGTGCTTGAAATGTTTTAGCATAAAAAACAAGCGCAAACTGAACTTATTTTATCAAATAGAGCTTGAAATAAGCTTCTTTTAGAACTCGTGATTCAAAGAAAACTCCTTAGAATAAACGCATTAAAAACAGGTCGAATCTCCAATAGTAGAAGGGCATTACGTCAAAATTTAGGTGGTAGTTTGTTTAAAAAGGAAATATAAACAAAAAACACAAAAAACGCAAAAAAATGCAGAAAATGAATGGAAAAAATAGGAAAATAAAACTCTGTTTTTTAGGGAAAACGATGAGTTATTCGATGAATAAAGGAAAGAGGAAGGAAAAACATAAATTAAGATAACAAAGAATCCAAATCATTCAAAGACATTTTTCGTTCAGAATAATCTCGTAAATGCACATCAAACATAGCATCAAAATGATCTAAAATTTCTTTTTCTGGTTTAAGTTCAGTCATTAGTTACACACATTTAATTGTGAAAAAAGAACTCAACATATGTAAATCTTCCTAAATCAAAATATAAACATATATAAATCAGTATAAACTAAGATACAATATGAACAAAAAAGAACAATTACTAAAAGAACAGAATAAACTTCTCAAAAAGCTAGTTTCAGGCGTTGAACAAGTTTTAGAAGGAAAAACCAAACCATTTAAGTAAACTTATTTTCAACATATTCTTTGAATGACTTAAAAAGTTTTTTTAATTCATTTATTTTAGTTTGCTGAAGCTTCTTATCACTAATTCCCACAAAATAGACAACAATTTTATCATTATAAATCAAATAATAAATTCTCCATTTATCAAACTTTTTCTCTCTAAAAAATTTAAAACCTAAAGATCGACCAACAAAAGGATTTTCTTTTAACTTAAGAAGTTGTTTTTTAACAATATTTTGCATGTTTTTAGGAATTAATTTATTAAATTCTTTTTCAAAAGCATCAGTTTGCTCTAAAACCCATTCAACCATAAACTAATAATGAAAAATAGAAATATATAACCAAGTACAAAAAATAAGAAAATCATTCGAATTAAACATAATCTCTAGAGCTTGAAGAAAAAATGATGCGGAACGCAAGGGTTGTTACGAACGCAGTGACGTAACTCGAGCAATCTTTGATTGCGAAGACGTTCGAACCCTGTGCTTGCTACGATAAATAACACATAATAGTCAGATGAGAAAAAATGGTGCGGGACACAGGGTTCGAACCTGCGTAGATACTAAATCAATGCGGCCTAAACGCATCCCGTTTGACCACTCCGGCAATCCCGCATAATAAAGCCTAGCCAGATAAGTGTTTAGAACAGATATTCTGTTTATAAAGTTTACAGTTTAGTCAGACTAAGTGTAAATTCTTTACCTTTGACCTTCTCATCGCTGGAATTCTTGAAATTCAGATCAGAATTAACCTCAAACTGCGAAGCTCCAACCTTTTCTAGGAGTTCTTCTCGGAATTTCTCTACAACCACGATCAGATCACTATCTTTAGTCTCAAAACCTAGTCGAATGGTATCTTCTTGCATCAGACCCGCTATTTTACGTAGATTTTGCACTCTTCGTGCAATTTCTCTGTAAAAGCCTTCTGCTTCTAGCTCTTTATTGCTTGTTGTGTCAAGATAGATTTCTCCAACAGGACAAGGAGCAAGAACATATGGTTTTGGAACAATCTTTTCTGATTTGAAATAATCTCTTTCTAATTTCCATTTACCAACGCTTACCACATCTGATTCATTGAGAGCTTTTGATATCATATCCATGCTTTTCTTGACCTCTGGAATAACATCGCCGGTTTCAGTTCCGAATACTTCACTAAGTTTTCTGAAATCAATTTCAAATTTGTATTCTACTTTGAATTCACTAACAAATTCTATGTTTTTTATGTTGGTTTGTTCTTTGATAAGATTAATTATTGATTTGTTAAGATCTTTAACCGATTCGCTTAGAACTTTTACAACAGCAAGTGGCCATCGTACACCGATTTTTGCGCGGTCTCTCGCAGCTAAAATTCCTTGAATAATATTTTGTGCTTGTTCGAATTCTTTTTCAAGATCTTTATTTTGATATTCAACTTTTGGCCATGATGAAAAATGAATAGACCATGAATCATCTTTTTGTTTGATGAAATCTTGATAAACTTTTTCACTTATGTATGGAGCAAATGGAGCAAGAACTGTAACTGTTTTCTCGATTACATATCTAAATACATATGCTAAGTCTTTGTCTTCTTTTGCTGCACGCGGTCGAATTAATTTAATGTAAGTTCGAGAAAATACATTGTTAACAAAATCATAGATTGTTTCTATTGCTCTATTATATTCATGCTTCTCAAGTTTTGTTTGAACTTCTTCAACCATTGAATTGGTTTTTGAAATCATCCATTCATCTTCTAATAGACTAACATCTTTTGTTTCTCTTCCATCAAGTTGGAACCTATCCATAAAACTTCTTGCGTAGAAGTAGGAGTTCCAAAATGTTGTGAAGAACGGCATAATTTGTTCTTTGAATAAAGAAGGACCGTAACGAATATTAGTTCCTAAAGAATAGGATGTCATTGCAAGTCGAGTTCCATCAACACCATATGAGTCAAATGTTTCTTCAGGATCTACAATGTTACCTTTTGTCTTACTCATTTTTTCTCCATTGTCATCGCAAAGAAGACCACCAACTGCTACGTTTTTGTAAGGAGCTTTATCAAAGAGAATTGTGTTAACAACTAGTAATGTATAGAACCATCCTCGTGTTTGATCGATTGCTTCCGCAATAAAATCATAGGGATATAATTCATCGAATAGTTTTTTGTTTTCAAAAGGATAATGCAGTTGAGCAAAAGGTGCAGCTCCACTATCATACCAGCAATCAATAACTTCTGAAGTTCTATGCATTGTTCCGCCACACGTTTCACATTTATATGTCAAAGGATTAACCGTATTAATATGAAGATCGTTAACTTCTTTTCCAGTTTTTTCTTTTAGTTCTGCGATGCTACCAATAACTTCTTCATGATCGCATTCTTCATTATCACAAATCCAAATTGGAAGTGGAGTTCCCCAAAATTTATTTCTTGAAAGAGCCCAATCTCGAGCACCATCTAACCAATTTCCGAATCGACCGGTTTTGATTGTTTCTGGAAACCAATTAACTGTTTCATTTTGTTCGATTAGTTTTTCTTTTACTGCGCTTACTTTAATGAACCAAGTATCTTTTGCGTAGTAGATTAATGGAGTTTTACATCTCCAACAGAAAGGATAAGAATGAACATAGGAATCTACTTTGAAAAGTCTTCCTTTTTTTTCTAAGTCTTCAATAATTTTTGGATCAGCATCTTTTACAAATATACTTTTGTAATCAGAAACTTCTTCTGTAAATTCTCCGTTGTCATCAACAGGATTAACAAAATCAATTCCATTATCTTTACAAACTTGATTATCATCTTCGCCAAATGCAGGAGCCTGATGAACAATGCCAGTTCCCTCTTCTGTTGTTACATAATCTGCTAATACAATTCTAAAAGAATTTTTTGCTTCTTCTTTAAAATAATCAAATAAAGGTTCGTACTTTTGTCCAACTAATTCTTTACCAAGAACTTTTGTTTTTATTTCTTGTTCGTTACCAAAATATTTTGCAACAAGTTCTTCTGCTAAAACATAAACATTATTTTTATCTTCAATAAAAGCGTAACTAACTTTTGGATGAACTGCGAGTGCTAAATTACTTGGAAGAGTCCAAGGAGTTGTTGTCCATGCAAGAAATATAACAGGTTTTTTTTCATCTGCTAAACCTTTATCAATAAAGAACTGTTGATCAATTGCAGGAAAACTTACAACGACGGTTTTTTCTTCTATGTCTTTGTATCCTTGTGCAACTTCATGGCTTGATAGCGGTGTTCCGCATCGTGCACAATAAGGAACAACTTTATGACCTAAATATAATAAATCTTTTTTGTATATTTCAGAAAGAGACCACCAAATACTTTCCATATAATTTGTATCTAAAGTTTTATAAGGCTCATCGAGATCAACCCAAAAACCTAATTTTTCTGTTGACTTTGTCCAATCTTCAATAAAAGTAAAAACATCATCTTTACATTCTTTAATAAATTTATCAACACCAAATTTTACAACATCTTTTTTTGATTTTAAACCAAGTTTTTTTTCAACTTGAACTTCAACAGGAAGACCGTGACAATCCCATCCTCCTTTTCGAGAAACTTTGTAACCTTGAAGAGTTTTAAATCGTGTAAAAAGATCTTTGAAGACACGCATTTCTATATGATGTAAAGCAGGCGGAGCGTTTGCAGTTGGAGGACCTTCTAAAAAAGTAAATCTATCTTTACCTGATTCGTTTTTGTCCGCGATAGCAGTATCAATATCCTTTTTGTGCTTTCGCCATAAAGTCAATATTTCTTTTTCTATTTTTTTAAAATCGTATGATCTTTCCATTAAATACGCACCCATGAATAATAAGTCATTGGAGAAGAAAGGAATTTAAAAAGCTTCCGTGTTAGGAAGCTTGCGAATGACAGTAAGCAAAAGCTTTGTGAAGCAAAGCTTGCGAACGATACTGATGAGCATCAGCGACATCCGGGTGAGAATGTTAATGAACACAGTAAGCTAAGCTTCCCATAGAATCTAAAGATAATCATTTAAAATTAGTTTTCTTTCTCTTAAATAATTTCTGTACCTATTAATTTGAGCTTTAATGGTTCCTTTAGGCTGATCAAGTATAAATGCTTTTTCGCTCTCTAAATAGCCAAAAGCTGTTAAAAGCATAAGAGCAGAAGATTTAGAAGGAATAATTCTAGAAATATAAGAAAAAGCATCTTTCTGCATCATTTTCTTTTCAAGATTATCATTATTCATAATAAATTCAGGGAAAAAATTTGATTCTTTTAATCTCTTTTTCTTTCTATAATCATCAATAAAACGATTATAACAAGAAGTATATAGAAAAGTTCTAAAATTAGTTCCGACAAGAATTCCTTTTTTTATAGAAATATAAATATTAATAGAAACATCTTGAGCAAGGTCTTGAACATCTCCTCTGGCTCCTTGATAATATAACAGACTTTGAGAATCTATAAAAACCTCAGATAACAATTCATTCATAGCTTCATCATCTGTTTTAGCTTTTTGAATAAATTCCACAGTATACTGTTTTTTAATTTTTCTCTCCATAAAAAATACAAACAGGCTAGAGTTTTTAAATCTATTTCTTAGAAATAAAAGAAATAATTCTCAGAAACTATTGTTTCTCAAACCCCTTCAAATTATCTTTGATAATTCTTATGGCATCTTCAACAGAAACAAGTTTCTCTTCGCCTTTTTCAAGATCTTTCAACATGACCTTATTCTCTGCTAATTCATTCTCGCCAACGATTGCAATGAAAGGAATTCCTAAATCATTTGCGTTGGAAAGATTTTTCTTAATATTTCTTCCCATGACATCTAGATCAGTGTTAATGTTTGCATCTCGAAATTGTTGAGCAATTGCAAAAGATTCTTTGACAGTATTCATAGGAATTACTAAAAGTTGTGTTCTAGTTTTTTGTTCTTTATTAAGATTTAATTTTTTTATAACTTCAACCATTCTATCAAGACCGAAACTCATTCCTGTTGCAGGAAACTCTTTATTTCCGCCAAGATAACTTCCAATTAATTTATCATAACGACCACCACCACCGATTGAACCAACAGATTTGTCTGTAGATTCTGCTTCGAAGATCGTTCCTGTGTAATATCCTAAACCTCGAGCTAATGTTGGATCGAAAACAACATTTTTTTGATCGAAAAATGAAAGAACTTCTTTAAGTTCATTGATAGCTTCGCTTTCTCCAAGAGCTTTTTCGAAAGCTACAAGTTTTTCTTCATTACTGCCCGTGGATGCAATAATTAAATCAAGAACTGCTTCAACACTTTTTGAATTGAAACCTTTTTCATCAATTTCTTTTAGTACGCCTTTTTTTCCAACTTTGTCTAACTTGTCAATGGACATAATAATTGAATCTGCGTACTCATTTGCAAGACCGTTTTTTTCTAAGAGTTCAACAAGAAATTTTCTATTATTTACTCTCATAACTATATCAATATTAAATTCTTTGTAACAATCAAGAGCAACTGCAATGCATACTGCATCTGCAACCATTTTCTTTGATCCAATGATGTCAACATCGCATTGAACAAACTCTCGGAATCTTCCATGTTTAATTGGGGCATCTCGAAATACTTTTCCTATTTGATATCGTTTGAAAGGAAGTTTCATAACAGGATTCATACCAACATATCTACTCAAAGGAACTGTTAAATCGAAACGGAGTCCTAATTCTCTATCTCCGTTATCTTTTAACGTATAAGTCTCAGCCATCGCGTCGCTTTCTTCACCTGCAGCGAACTTCGCACTTAGCACATCGTATCTTTCTATGATAGGCGTGTTGAGTGGAACAAATCCGTACTTTGTGAAAATAGATGTGAATGTTTTCGTGATTTCTTCACGAAGCATCTCATCTTCTGGAGCGATGTCTCTCATTCCTCTAGCTGTTTCTAGTTGCATAATCATAAACGCAGGCATTTATCACATAAAAACCTTTTGTTTCTCTTAGAGCTTAACAACAGAAATTTTATAAACAAAAAAGACATTGTAAGTATCATGGCAAACGATCCTAAACCTAAAGATATGGAAATGGTAGAAAACGAAACATGTCCAATTTGTTCGTCAAAAACACTCACTCTTATGGAAATGGAAAGAGATATTCCTTTCTTCGGACCAGTAGCTATCTTCTCAATGGATTGTGACACTTGTAAATATCATAAAGCAGACATTGAAGCTCTTGAAAAAAAAGATCCTGCTAAATATGTTATTGAAGTTGAAAGCGAAGAAGATTTGAAAATTAGAATTGTTAAATCAAGTTTTGCAACTGTAAAAATCTCTCACGTTGGAAACATCGAACCAGGTTCAGCTGCAAATGGTTATGTTACAAACGTCGAAGGAGTTCTTAGTCGAATGAAAAGACAGGTGGAACACATCAAAGAAGCTTCCGAAGATAAAGCTGATGTGAAAAAAGCAAAAAATATTCTTAAGAAATTACAAAAAGTCCTTTGGGGTCAAGAGAAAATAAAAATTACGCTTGAAGATCCTACAGGTAATTCTGCTATCATTAGCGAAAAAGCTGTAAAAACAGCAATGAAAAAAAAGAAATAGTAATATTATTTTTTATTGAATAATCGTTTAACAAGAGGTTTTCGTTTAGCAGGAGCTTTTTTAGCTGCTGGTTTTTTCTTGGTAGCTTTCTTAACAGGCTTCTTCTTAGCTAAAGGTTTCTTCTTAGCAACTTTCTTTTTAGAAACCGCTTTCTTTTTAGGAGCAGATTTATTTTTAACAGGCTTCTTCTTGGAAACTGTTTTCTGTTTGGGCTTCGCACGAACCGCAGAGGAAGTTCTAACTTTCGACCGCGTCTTAGCGACTTTCTTCTTAGCAGGTTTTTTCTTACTTACTGTTTTCTGTTTGGGCTTTGCCCGAACC
>Ga0222667_1000019_pt1 | contig 150744 bp, 165 predicted proteins | sample AntAcemetagen657_FD_179854 | JGI IMG/M metagenome (GOLD analysis project Ga0222667, IMG submission 179854) | Saline water microbial communities from Ace Lake, Antarctica - #657 | ecosystem: Environmental > Aquatic > Non-marine Saline and Alkaline > Saline | place: Antarctica: Ace Lake... | reverse complement strand
GCACTACGAAGGTCTGCACCACTAAAGTATCCGTCTCTTAGTTTCTCGGCGTTTAATTTCATAATTATTCTCCTGTTGTGTAGTTGATGTCTTAGATCCTTTTCTAACACTAATATTTCTACAACTATAGTTCTTATACCACTTTATGATAAAAAGAGATGTGAAGTCTCTTCTTGCTACTATCTTCTACAAATCACAGAATATGTTTTATCAGAGAACTCTTTCTCCATAGAGTCAACCAACACTATGGGGTTAACCATGATGTCTTCAGAGAATTCCATCTCGATACTGCTCTTCTCTGTTGAGATAATTACTTTCAACTCAGATGACCCATAACACTCTTCGACTGTTGAGACAAGCCTATCGAGAGCATGGCTGTCAAACTCACTCTCCTTTATCTTGATTGCAACAGAGCGAACTATTTTTGCTACAGCTTCATCTGGCTGGATAACCTTCTTGGCTACAACGTTGGCCTTTCCGGTCTCTCCACTACCGTAACCACTAACGAATACAACATCACCTAGATTCAGCAGGTCAGAGCATGTCTTGTAGCACTCAGGGAATACAGGAACTTCAATGCTACCTTTCATGTCTTCAATCTGTATGATAGCCATAGGCTTGCTATCTTTCTTGGTCTTTGTTATACGCACGTTGTATATGACGCCAGCAACAACAAGATTTCTCTTTTTCCTTAGCTTCCTTACACTAGCGGAATTGCTTATGAGTTTTGTAATAGATTCGAGGGGTTCCATCGGATGAGTGCTGACATACATTCCAAGTAGGTCTTTCTCGAACCCAAGTATCTCTGTCTTTATGAACTCATCTTGTATATCAATGTGAGGTCTATTGTCCACGTCAAACATGAGCATCTGACCCATACCTTCCCTTGACTGAAAAAGTTTGCCATACTCAATCAGCTTAGGTATCATATCGAAGATACTCTTGCGGTTCCTATCATAGATATGGAATGCACCGCTCTTAGTCAAGGACTCTATGACAGCCTTGTTAACCTTTGATAAACGTATCCTTTCAAAGAAGTCATAGACTGATTCAAACTCTCCGTTTTTTCTCTCTTCTAGGATTGCATCAATAGCGGAGTCACCAACACCCTTGATTGCAGACAGGCCGAACAAGATATTACTCTTAGATACAGCAAAGCCATAGCCAGAGGTGTTTATACTAGGAGGCTTAACCTCCACGTTGTTTCTATTACAATTATCGCAATAGTTACGTATCTTATCTGAGTCGTTGTGGTCCCCTGTCATAAGTGCCGCCATGTACTCAGGATAGAAATTAGCTTTTAGCCATGCTGTCTGGTACGCAATTAGGCCATATGCTACCGAATGTGATTTATTAAATCCGTAGCCAGCGAATTTCTCCAACATCTCGAATAGGAACTCCACTTTCCTTCTAGTGAAGCCTTTTTCCACACCACCTGATACAAATCTAACTCTCTGCTCTTCCATCTCTTCTGGCTTCTTCTTTCCCATAGCTTTTCTAAGGAAGTCAGCTTCGGCCATAGAGTATCCAGAGATTTTAGCTGCAATCTGCATGACTTGCTCTTGGTACACACATACACCGTATGTTCTTGCCAGGATCTCCTCTAGTTCAGGTATCTCATACTCTACAGCTTCTCTGCCATGTTTTCTATTGATGAACGAGTCCACCATTCCACCCTGTAGTGGTCCAGGTCTATATAGTGCTACTAGAGCGATAATATCTTCAAGCTCTGTTGGTCTCAGCTTAACCATGACATCGCTCATTCCACCTGACTCAAGCTGGAATACTCCAGATGAGTCGCCAGACTGTAGCATCTTGTAGGTTCTCTTGCAGTCCAGAGGTATCTTAGAAATATCGATCTTTATTCCACGCGTAAGCCTTACGCTATCGATACATCTCTTGATTGTGGTGAGGTTTTTCAACCCAAGGAAGTCAAACTTGATTAGTCCTACATCCTCAGTACATTTCATGTCATACTGAGTTGCAACCTTTCCTTTCAGTATTTGTGTGGGCAAGTAGTGGAACAGTGGGCGACCATCAGAAATAACTACACCAGCAGCATGAACACCAACACTCTTACTAATATTTTCAAGTCTATGGCAATACTTGAACACATCCTCAATATTGTGCTTGGCTACCAACTTCTCTATCTTAGGCTCTTCCTCTATAGCTTCTTTCAGAGAGATTCCTGGTCTCACAGGAATAAGTTTCGCAAGTTCATCTGCAATATCTAGAGGTACATCATGCGCTCTTAGTACGTCACGAATAACAGCCTTAGCCTTGAGCTTACCGAACGTAGCTATCTGTGCTACTGCTGGACCTCCTTCTACTGCATATTTGTTTGATACATACTCAATGACTTTATCTCTTCCATTCTCGCAGAAGTCCACATCAATATCAGGCCATGATAATCTAGACGGGTTCAAGAACCTCTCGAAGAGTAAGTCGTAAGGCATTGGATCGATAGCAGTGATTCCTAGCGCATATGCAACTAAACTTCCAGCAGCACTACCGCGACCTGGACCGACTGGTATATCGTGGTCTTTTGCCCATTTTATGAAGTCCCAGACTATGATGAAGTAATCCACGAACCCCATCTTTATTATGATGCCCATCTCTTCTTCAAGTCTATCTTTGTACACTCTCCTATCTTTACCAGTGATAAACTTGTCTTCAAATATCTGAGCCAAACCACCAGTAGCTAGCTTGGCAAACATCTCTGTACTTGAGAAGTATTTCTTCTTGTCTATTTTTACCACTGGGAAGCTAGTCTTCCCCATAGGTATCTCAAGATTGCACATGTTAGCTATATCAAGCGTTATATCACAAGCACCTTTATACTTGTCAAACTTACTGCGCATCTCTTGTGGAGACTTCAACCATAGAGTATCCGTGTGAATCTGCATTCTATTGCTATCATGGACGCAGCTTTTTGTACCTATGCAAATAAGTACGTCTTGATCTTCGTGCCCGCCTTCGTCTAGATAATGAACATCATTTGTGGCTACAAGTGGAACTTTGATGTCGTTGGATATTTCAGTAAGAATTCTATTGATGTGCTCTTGCTCTTCGATACCATTCTTTTGAATCTCAAGAAAGTATCTTCCTGGCATCATTCTAGCCATTCTTAGAGCATTATCTTTTGCTTCATCATACTCAGTGCGTAGTATCTTTCTTGGTACTTCACCAGACATGCAGCCAGATAGAGCTATTATTCCTTTTGAATTTTGCTGCAATAGGTCTAGATCGATCCTTGGCTTATAGTAAAACCCTTCTGCGTTAGCTATTGTTAACATCTTACACAGGTTCCTATACCCGTCTATATTTTGAGCCAGCAGGGTAAGATGGTAGTATCTCTGCTTGGGGTCTTTATCTTTCATAGATATAGGAGCAACATACACTTCACATCCAACTATAGGCTTTATCCCTGTCTTAATCGCCTGCTTGTAGAACTCGATAGCACCATACATGTTGCCGTGGTCTGTTATGGCAATAGCTGGATTCCCCATTCTGTACGCTTTTTCTATTGCTCCATTGACTGTGTTGACTCCATCTAATAAAGAATAGTCTGTGTGCATGTGTAGGTGTACGAATTGTTTCAATTTGTTCTCCTAGAAATATGATTTGCCGAATGTTTTACTTCGCATAATATCTTTTCCTTCTACTCCGCTTATACCCTCTGCGAACTTTCTTTTCGACTGGTCTACCAAGCTCTTCTGCTGTGTAGTAGTTCATCCTAATCATTCTTTCCTTGCATATTTCAGCACTGCCCATGTTGTAGACTTTTTGTGGTCAAATTCAAACGCCATTTTCTACGCCTTTCTTTGTTTGGGTCCATCGTATTTGTTCTCGTCTAAGAATTTTCTGATAGAGTGATTAATTAGCTTCTTACTAGTACGATCTTCTGCTAGCTTCACAGCTTCTTCGTGAACACTAGAGTCACCAGCACAGAATGCCTCGATAAACAGTTGTTTGTAGTCCTGTCTAAGAGCCTCTATAAAACAAACAATGTCTCTAGACATGTTATTGACGTATGTGGCTCTTAATCTTTCGCGGTCTATTCCTACTGGATCATCACCGCCCATCATCTCTATATGATAACGCATTCCTTTTATTAAGTTTTCAGTTCTTAGTATGTCTTCACTAATAGCCTTAAACATAGACAGAACATCTTCTCTTTCTGGAGGAGTGTGCTCGACAGGTGCCTCTTCTGGCTCGACCTTACCTTCTTGCTCTGCGTAAGCCTTACGCAACTTCTCACTCTTAGAGTTGACACCGAATAATTCATTTATGATTCCAGACCTATCATTATGCCAAATCTTATTCTCATCACAGAATTTGGATAGCATTTCACCAGCAGGGCTAGTATAGCAACCAATCTTCCCTCCCCCCTCCAGTATAAATATGGTTAGAGGATTTCTACCATTGTCTTTCATGTACTGCATGAATGCCACCTTTACCAACTTAGGATCTCTCTTTTCTGATCTCTTCATGGAGTTCTCCCTTAAACTTGATTGTTTGTATACAAATATAGATACAGTATAACACTATAAAGCTTATACCGCTATCTTTTTTTTACTAGCTGATTTCGTCTTCGCTGTGTCTTTCGATGGATTCATCGTCGATTTCAAGGAGGGATATTTGGAATTTAGCTAGGAAGTCATGAATGTTTCCAGTCTTGGATTTCTCGTTATCCTTAGAGGATTCTAGTGCCAGCTTACCCCAGCTTCTAGCTTCCTTCATTGCACCGACATGATTACTTCTAGATAGCACATTAAACTTCCTTGCAGATCTAGACATAATCATGTCGGATGTTTCAGCCAAAGTTAACGAGCTTGGTATGCCTAGTTCATCAAAGACCATAAACTTGGGTTCGTATATAGCTAATCTATATATATATCTATCTCTTGAGTTAGTATGAGAAGAGACCCATGTGGATATTTCATCTTCGGACATATCACTAAAGTCTAGAAACATATGGATGTATGAGTCTATCTGATCGTAATCAAGGTCTATGTTCTTCCGTGCCTTGATTGACTCAACAATCACCTCTCTTCCTTCCTCAAGCATAGATAACACTGAGACTATCCTATATGTCGAAGAAGAGGAGGCTGTATTCATTACTTTTTCTACTATCGATGTTGGCTCATCCCCAAGTAAGAAATTGTAATAGTCGAGGATTTCTAGTTCCATTGCAAACGATTTTGCTACTGCTAATAGTTGAGGTGGAGTCTCGCTTATTGTTTCATAGTCAGACTGCCACATCTGACTTATCCCTTCTGGGAGACTCTCATCTGAAGATAAATCATCCATGAGCGACTGCATAGATTCACTACCTACACCAAAACACTTGTACTTAGAAAGAGTACGAACCCTCTCTGTCATACTTACAGGCAGAAGCAAAACTGCCAGTAGGAATCTACTAAACGGAATCATGAGGGTTGAGAAACCGCTCTTAGTTTTTCGAGCTTGTGAACTACAGTATCCATCAATCTCATTGCTGACGACAGAGATCTTTCGTCGAACTCAAGTTCTTGATCGAGTCTCTTAGCAAGAAGTAGTGTCGCTATGAAGGATATTGCTTTCTCAAGGATTGGGATGTTCTCTATAAACTCTTCGTAGTTCTCTGGTCCAATTAGTCCTGTTGCTAATACACTAGAGGATACTCCATCGTCCTGCATCTGAGACGCTAGTTTTACGATATTCTCTTTCTCTACTAGTCCACGAATCTCTTTTATGACTGGTGCGGCATTTTCCATCTTTGCTACTGCAAGTTTGACACTCCAGTTCGGTGCGTAAGCCTTACGCACTCCATTTATTGTCGCCCTGCCTTTTGCTTCTGCTGTCTTGATAGATCTGTTTGCAACATCACCAGGAACTCCTACAGAAAGCAGGCAATGGAACGCTTCAATCTTGGATAGATTGTTTGTATTGTATCCCCAGCCGCCAGCTACCTTCTCTTGGTTCAACTTACTAGACACAATCTTGAACTCATCACAGTCGTTTCCTACAGACAAGCACTTAACAGAGATTGGGTCAGAATCAATCATGCCAATAGCGGCTGTTTTTTCTGCTTCTTTGACTTCAGACTCAACATCAATTGAACTTCCAAGCCGTATATACTGCCACGACTCAGGGATTAAGAACGCTGGATCTTTAGAAAAGCCAAAGTTTTCGTTATGCTCTGAGGACATTCTAGTAATAGATCTATCTGACATTCCAGCTTTGCTTGCTCGAAGAGGCTTGATTGCCATACCAGACACGGAAATCAAAGCTCTGCCTCCACCGTCAAATTCAACAGTGAACGTATCACTTCCCCACTTATGAGAGAGTGCTACGATTTTGAACGGAGTCATAATGCTCTTGTCGTCGCCAGATAAGAATGTTCCCATCTGTCCGACTTCAGGAGTTTCCGTTGCTAAGTCTACAACTGGAGAGTCAAATTGCTCTCCGTCCATCTTCTCAACTACCATTCCTGCCTGATAAGAGTACTTGTCGCCACCCATTACAAAGAGCTTCTTGCCAGTCGATCCACCAGAGGGAGACACTACGTTTCCAAACAGTCTACCTTTTAGCGATGCTCCAGAGGCTTTATTGAACACTGAAACTTTGCAGTTGTCTTCCTTAGTAGCCTTAATCCATTTCTCTGGAGTTAGGTCTTCTGTAAGATTTACGTTACTAGAAGTTGGCTCATGCCGTATAGCAGAGATTATCTTTTCGCCTTGGTGTTCCGCATCGTTTATATGAACTGATGGGTTAGCGTCTATACTTTGAACGACTTCCTTGGCTTCTCTTACAGTAAGGGCCGAGAGTTTAGACATAGGTGTGTTCTTGCCAGACCAGCTAACAAACGTATCGTATGCACCTGGATGGACTTTCTTTAGTCTTATTGTCTCTGGGTATATCTGGTCTTTGTTTACAGATGCAATCTTACTGAAAGGCTGTGCATTCTTTTGTCCAAGGATAACTTTCTCTATTGCGTTTGTGTATCCTCGTTTGTGCATCAAATGAATAGCATTAGTTCCCTCAACAGTCTTCATGTCTCGTTCATAAATCGAGTACATCTCAGCAGATGCAGTTTTTACTGCCGAATCAAGAACGCTAGTATTGACATGGATGTTTTCGATACAACGTCGCACTGCTTTGTCTAAGTCGAATCCTGCTTGCTTACCAAAGCTTCCATCAGAACCCCAGCTATTATTACCAGAAGGAGGTATAGATTTGTATGCTGTATCGGATAGTTCTCCTCTATTAGTTCTAGGAGCTAGACCTTCTATGATTCTAGAGTGGAATAGTACTTTTCTAATTCTGTCTCTAGTTAGTGGCTTAGGCTCATCTTCTTTGCCTTCTTCGTAGTACACATCCATTGGATGGAGATGACCAGAACGAATAACAAATGGAACATGCATGATAGGAACTTGATTAGATGTAATTAGAATAGATCCTCTTCCGTCGGACTGCTCCTCATCTATATCTATATACACAACCTTGCTAGGTCTATTAGATAAAGATGGATGCTGCCTTAGTAACTCATTTGGAAGAAAGTCATCCCATTCCGCTACTGAGTCCGGAACAGGCGTTGTATTTATACGGGCTTCGCCTGTATTTATGAAGATAGGTGTTAGTGAACTCATCAATTTCTCCGTTTGCGTAAGCCTTACGCAGTAAAGTTTAGTAAATTATATCATCTAATATTTTTATATCATCTTGAAACAAAGGCTAGCGTGGAAAGCCAGTCATTTTTGGGAGTATATGGTGTTTGAACTCCTACTGGTATAGCTGTTGCTGTTCCTGCTGCCAGATGCGTATGTAAATTATAGGTAGCTATAAAAGCATTGAGCTTACTAGACAATCTTGTTATTTCTGTTAGTAGCTTTTTACCAAGGACTACTGGCTCAGTTGCCGTGCTAGATCCTATGCTAAGTTTTGCTGTCTCTATTGAAGCAGAAACCTTAGACTTCATTACTATCATATCATCGTCTGTCATGCGAAGACTTGGGCCAGGTATGGGAGTTTTTGATGTCCCCATGTTGACTCGTAGCTCAACACCAGATTTCACTGATGCTTCATCTAGACTACCTAGTTCTAGCACTCCAACCGAATACTTGTTAGTACCAAACCTTTTGTTACCCTCAAAGATTATATGTGATGCACCGAGAGGGTTCAGCTTGTTTCTCTCTTCAGCTTTGATGCTTCCTGCATCAGAGAACAATCCGTACTCTCTGCATGTATCCTGCATTCCTTCTCCGTCTTCAAGCGGATACATTTGCCTGAGACAGTTGGGTGATGACTCCATATGCAGGAAGCCATTCTCAAATAGAAGTAGCTTTCCTCCACCTTCTGTAGCCCAGCCTATGTCACCTGAGTCCATTTCATCAGGTATTCCATATGACCAGTTGAACTCTGTAGAGAATGGCCTTATGTATGTAATAGGATAATAGTCTCCATTTATCTCAGCAAGTATAACCTGTGAGTTCTTAGCAGGAATACTAACATCGCCACCAAACTTCTTAGATGTTTGGCAGTGAGTCAATGGAATCTCTATGTTTATATCGCAGTCAACACCAATTACCTGCATGGTTCCCATTTGTTTATTTACACTAAGTATTCTACCAAGACACATACCTCTTTTTGTATCAGAAAGGTTGTCTGTCCAATAACCTTTACTTGGGTCTGAATATAGAGTATCATCCTCGTAGAATAAGCTGACATCTGGGTCTACTGGTTCATCGTTAGGCACAGTCATTCCCATGTCCATAACATCGAGTTCGCTTAGTTCAAAATCTAGTTGCATATCTTTTCCTTTATTGGCATAAGAATAATAGCCTTATTATAACACATCAATTACGGAGTTAGCAATGACAGCAAGAACAAAGCCTACGCTATCGTCAGTGAGAGAAGTGGTAAAGCAGATGCTACCACAAATATTGAACAAGGATAAAATCAAGGATAATTCGTCTATGTCTTTCAGTGAGATACCTGATTCTGCTTTTTCTAATGAACCAGGAATGAGTATTAGAGCTATCTTATCAGAGATAATCGACCACCTGGAGCTTAGTGTTGTAAAAAAGAGAGGATTCGTGTTCGTTGACTCTACCCGCAAGACTGGCAGGCCAGCTAAAGTTAAGGAAGAGAATAAGGAAAAGAATTCCAATCCTCATATATGCATCTACTGTAGTGGACCAAGTGGCCCAAAATACGACCATGTATGCGATGCTTGTGTTGCAAAAACAGCAGAAGAGTTACATGCGGATAGATGCAGAATTATGGAAACTGGAATCAGAATAGATAATGTTCTGCGTGATAGTTTTCTAAATAATTCAGCTAAGGCTCTATCGGAAGCAGGAGTTCCTGTTCCTAAAGTACCAGCGTCAGTCTTTGATGAGAAGCCTGCTGAGTCGGAAGAGAAATGGAAGTGCGTGTGTGGGCTTAAAGAATCAAAGTCTGCTTTTGACTCAGGTTACGGAAGACTTAGTTGTCCTTTGTGTGGAGGAGATAGTATTGACATTATTGCGTAAGGCTTACGCATAAACAAAAGATGAGGTGTGCTATGAAGACCTTCTTGTGCCCAGAGTGTGGAAGCTCATATTTTGGAACCTATACTTGCCAAAAAGGATTCAGAGTAAGACACTGCAACGGCCCAACTTTTTCTGTTGAAGAAATAAAGAAGATGAGAGAAAGGTATCTTTCTGGAGAAATCTTCAAAATAGAGTCTTGCAAATTCAAATTCGATATGAAGTATGATGACCTATACTTCTACACAACTACAATAGAAGAGTACATGGCTGAGTACGACAGAAAAGAGGAGAATGCCAATGCCTGAAACAAATAGGTACGGACTAACTTACAAAGAATGGTATAGACTGGTTGACCTTGAAGTTGAAGTATTATGTGGGTTTGGAATTGAAGACCTTGAGGACTTCATTATTCGTGACGCATTCGACAACGATGAAGAACCGAAGGATACCGCAAGAGAGATTGTTGAAAACGACACACTTGCATGTTCAATGCTTGACTAGCCATCAAATGAGGTTGAAATGAAAATCAGTGCAAAGACTTTGAGAGATAATGATTTCTCGGATAGACATGTAGAAGCATGGAAATATGTTTTTGGCATAAACAGCAAGGAGTCTAGTAGAATAACTAGGTTTCGCTGGCAATCACTTCTGTACACGAACATTACTATTATTGGTCACTTATGGAGAAAGTTCAAGATAAGAGCAGATCTTTCATCTATAACGATCACTTCTGTTGGACTAAACAACGCCGACCTTTCTGGGGCAAATATAAGTGAGTCAGACCTTCATCGCTCCTCACTAAACAACACGCTACTGGTTGATGCAGATATTAGAAGGACATATCTTCCACTACCAGAATTTATGAAGAACACTGGTGTTCTTACAGCACTACTTGGTCCGTGGGTAGTTAATACAACTCCAGACAAAGTATTTGTTGGATGCGTTGAAAAAGACAACGAAGGACTCGAAGAGATTGACATGTGGAAGGATGCCCAAAGAATGGAGAACGAAGATATAGCAGATGGAGGTAGAATTATTCGTTGGTGTCTAAAGCATAGAGATGAAGTTCTGAAAATGGCTAAGATGTCAAGAGATGCTGGTTGGCCCAAAATTCCAAGTGAGCAGTCATGAAGAAGACATATGAAGAGATGACAAAGGAAGACTTAATCATAAACTCAGTTATATCTATACTTCATGAGTCAAAAGAACCTTATAGATCAAAGGCTGTAAGGAGACTTGTTGAAGAAATGAAAGACTGTAAAGGATGCGGTGCGTGTTGCTCTTGCAACTACAGAATTCCTGTTCTAGAAGAAGACAGAAATGTCTTCGTAGATAAATTCGTAGAGAAAATGAGCAAGGAAATCTCAGGTTCATCAAAGTATACTCACTACATCATGCCACTAGAAGACGGTTGTTGTCCAGCCTTTGACAAAGAAAAGAAGGAGTGTACAATATACGATTATCGTCCATACAATTGCAGCAGCTTCAAAATGGGCTGCTATATGTGTATAAGTGCTATTGCAGAAATCATCAAAGATAAAGATGAGGCTAAAGCTAAAAATAATAGAGACTGCTACTCATCTAGTACTCTAAAGTGGGATGAGCCGCCTCCGAGTAAGTCGTAACAACTCAAAACTTATACGCTACTGTGCGTATATTTTAGGAGAAACAATTGAACGCAGATGTAATCGAGATTAGACTGAACGCGGGTCGCGCTACTATCGGTAGATTTATTGAGATCACAGCAAGGAAGGTGATTAGGAAATGGGATGATGCTGTAATATCAGTGGATGGTGAGTCAGTCGTAGGACTTAGAGCCAACAAGAATACTATCAACTGGGGTGCATGTAAGAGGGCTATCATCTTCAGATCCGAGGAAGATCGAGCAAGTCTATTGCACAGTTGCGTTAGTGAAGATGAATACGAGAGTGGGGCAGTAGTGCTAGTCGAGACCAGAGAGCATTTGTACATGAGTGGTGACAGCAGTGTCATAAAGGATATTGCTAATGATGTTGGGTCTGTTGCAAATTCAGATGTAATCAGGTAGTGCATAAGCCTTACGCAGCAATGCTTACCTGATACTCCTTACGCAGCAATGCTTACCTGATACTTCTTACGCATTGTTCAAAAATAGGTATAAGTCTTTTGCGTGTGTTAACAAGTAACATAAGCAATTTTTCATAACCATTGTCGGAGTAATATTGTTATGAGTTTTAGAGGAATCGTCGCTGGTAAATTGTCATCGAATCCATCTGTCAAGGATTTTAGTGAAGATGAAAGCAGAAAGATGTTGCAAGTTATTCTTCGTATTGATTCTGGGAGATACGATAGACTAAAGAGAGAGAGAGTAATAGATACGTTCGCTGTCACAGCAACAGGAAGAGCCGCAGAGAAAGCCTCAAAGTTCGAGAAGGGTGATGAGGTTGTTGCTCTTTGTGAACTACATCCAGAAGAAAAGTTTACGAAGTACGTCTGTGACGAAATATCAAGAGTTGGCGACGAAGGAATGAATGTCCACTTCTTGGTAGGAGCAATCGAAAGACTCAAGACGGACTATACAGACTCAGGAGATACAGTGTCTAACGGCACAATCCGTTGTCCAAGAAATTGGACGGACAAGGATGGCAACGAGCATAGTAGTGCCGACTGGTTAAGGTTCACAGCGTGGAAGAAGAGTGCAGACCACATAGACCAGTACTTTACACCAACAGAGGATAAGTGTAGATGGATCACTCTTCAGGGTATAACAAAGGTTCGCTCCTATGTTGACAAAGATGGAGTCAAAAAGCAATCCACAGAACTAACTGTAAGGAACTTCGAGTTCACGAACATGTATACTCCTAAGTATGAGTCACAAAAGACTGGACACGAATCAGGTCCATCAAAGTCGGATGTCGATGACAACCAAAGCAATTACTCCTATACACCTCCTGCTGATGATGACGACCAAGACATTCCTTTCTAGATAAGTAAACAAATAACACATCTTGATAGCTAAGTTCCGTTGTGGTCCTTGGCTATTTCTATATGGAGAAGATACTAATGCAAATGCAAACTAATGATTCCAGCCGCCCATACTCAGTAGAATGGGACAATGCCAGCCAGAAAACACGGGCGTCCTTTGAAGACATTATCTCAAAAGGTGCAGATGAGGGCGAAGAGCTTATCGATATGGTCATGAGTTCCATTCCAAGAGATATGCTTGCTAATACCAATAAGATGGATTTCGGATACGAAGGAGACAGTCTTCTTATCGATGTAGGCGATGGCAAGAAAAGAATGATGCACCAGAATGCAGTCACTCAGATTGCAACAAAAACTGGTATTCTCAGCAAGAGCAATGTCAATCACTTCTTCGCACAAGGTGACTGGGGTAAAGAGCTTCTGTGTCGAAACCTTCAGGAAATCTACCAGAAGATCAATACCGAACGCCTGCTTATCAGAAACATCGATAATACAGTGATGGCTGCTCTCTCCGACAAATACATGATTGTCGATACTGTTTCCATTCTCAGCAATCTTCTTGAGACTCTCTCTAAAAGCAACGCTGTTGTAGTCGGTGCATACTTCTCTGACCTCAAGTGGTGGATTCGCCTAGTCGTCAAAGAAGTATTCGAGCCTGTGAAGAATGAGGTTGTAATGTATGGGTTGCAGATCTCGAACTCGGACTTCGGACAAGGTGCCCTCGAAATAAAGAACTTCATCGTTCGCCTATGGTGTAGCAACCTAGCCACACGCGATGTCATCATGCGCAACGTACACCTGGGCAAGCAGCTTCCTGTTAACATAGAATGGGCAAAGGATACTATTGAGGCCAACTCTAAAACAATCTCCCTCAAAGCAAGAGACTTCATTGCCAATGCTCTTCAGCCAAGAACCATTGACGCCAGCATCGCAAAGATCGCTGAAGCCCATGAAGCAAAGGTTGATGTTGAAAAGTACCTCAAGGGTGCTATCAGAAGCAATATAACTAAGGAGGAGTGCTCGGAAATCAAGACTATCTATAACAACACTAGTAACATCGAACTGCTACCAAGTAGTTCTGGTGGTGACAACAAATGGCGTTTGAGTAATGCATTCAGTCTTGTTGCAAAGTCCAAAGCTCCAGACAGAAGAGAAGCCTTGGAATCTAAGGCTGGCGAACTACTCGCGTAAGCCTTACGCGTAAGCTAAAGATAAGTAAGAAGTCGTGCAGCTTAGGTTGCGCGATTTTTTACACAACTAACCTAGAGGTGATTGAGATGAGTAGCGTTGACTGTAACTGTGCTGGGTGTGGTGGTGAGACAAAGAATATAAGAAAACTACAAGGAGACATATTCTGCCCTATCTGTGCTGAAATAAAAGGTAATGCTGGGTTCTATGTCAGAGTGCAAGAGATTCATGTAAACTCTGTCTTTGTGCCTATTCAGAATGCAAGAACTGCCCTTCAAGCTATACGTGTCGTAGAAGAAGAGGAGGGTGAAAATATTGCACACTTTACTGTTGATGAAGGACTGGAATACATAGGTGAAGCAAAATCCAAAAAATGGTCTGTTGAAAATACAGATAGAAATATCATCTATGATCCTATGGTAAAAAAAGTAGGTTTGCGCTGTGCTTGTTGTGATTGCGATGCAGGGACGTGGCAGCAGTGGTGGAATCAAGATTGTGGTTATGGTGTATGTCCTAGCTGTGTCAAATGGATGTTAGAGAGCGGTGAAACTGAGAAATATATTAAGGACTGCTTTGGTCACGAAGATGTGAACTGGGGAGCAACAAAAGCGTAAGGCTTACGCAAAGAAGCAAAGGGTTAGTTATAATGGATGAGTATCAACTCGGTAAGTTAGGGTCGGAAGTCTACGTGGTTATGCTGATAAAAAAGCTAGATAGAGCCGCACTAGTAGAACTTGAAGAAGGGGAGGAGATTTGGTTGCCATACAGTCAGGTGCCGCTTCTTAAGGAATTAGAGGAAGGATGGTCTGAATTCGACATCACTTGTCCCAATTGGATACTTATGGAAAAAGACATGCATAAGTATGTTGACGGGTGGTATGGACTCGAACAGTAGTATGCAACAACCGTGCCAACTTAGGGGTGGACTCAATATAGCTTCGTGACGATGCGTATGCCATACTCAACGAATATTGTATCGAGTACCACCCCTAACTACTCTCAACCTTTCTCTGTGTTATTTTTTAGACCTATTCTGAGCTATATCATCTTGGGTATTTCGTATGCGTAGCGCACAGGCTCGAAATCGAGGCTAATCCTTACGCAGCTACTAAACAATACCCACCTCAGACATATATACAGCCCAAGGTACAGGTCATGAGAACCAAATTGGGGAAAGTGATTAAACTAGTAAAACAGTTTATTTGAGAAAACTAATACAAGGGGTAAAACTAATACAGGGGTTGGAGGGACGAGGAAGAAAAAAGAATAGTATATATGAATATATATATTTAAATATAAATAAATATATATATATTAATAGTATTACTATGGGGCTTGGTTTGGGGGGAGAGATTTGCGCTTAGAATGCCTTACGCTTCAGGTACTTAGCTGTGTTAGTGAGTCATTTTTTACCCAGGGTGATATTTGCCTCACTAGGTCTTATTGGAGAAGTTGGCACCATTCTTGCATTATAAATTAGTCTTCTGCTTCTCTTTTTTAAGCCACTTTATGTACTTCTTCTGACGTTTCGTCACCACTCTAGCAGGACCGTTAATATGTCCTCTTGAGTGGTCAATAACAAACCTTCTCATTGTCTTGCAGTAATCACGTATCAGAAGTGGGTCATTTGTCTTCTCAATAAACATAAAGAACATGCCACACGAAAGAGACATATTATCGCCTATTTTTTTAACCTTAACTTGAAATCTTTTCATGTCTAAAAAAAACCTTTGCGTAAGGCTTACGCAGTTAGTTCCGTGTTGACTATATGTACTTCTTGCGAATTGGTTGCTTTATTTTCTCTGGAATTGGAGTAATCTCTCGACTTACAAAGACATGGGTTTCTGGCACAAATCTCTTTCTTAGTCCACCTAACACAGTATGGTTCATAGCCAGTTCTCTCAGGAATAACTCTTCATCAACTTCACGCATGAAATCTTTTCTGTAGTCTCTTGGTAACACTTTGTGACGATAAACACTAATTCTAGTCACACCCTTGTATTTCATGTCTATGTAGCGTTGCTTCTTCATTGCGATTGTTTTCATATTTACCATCCACTTCTTAGCTGCATTCTGAGTCGGTACGTATCGACATCTCTTTTGAATCTCTTTACTGCATCTCTTGTTTGGTTTTGGTTCAGGAAATACAGCGACTCGACGATGCCTCTGTATTCTATTTTCGTGCAATAATTAGAGACTTTGGTTGTTTTCGCATCTCTCTTGTCTTGCCAGTAGTGAACCATATCGTCTATGGCTATCATAGATGCAACTGGGTCTGACAGAATATTCATGGCTGACATCGTATCTTCTCCTTGGTTTTATTCCTGCATGTTCCAATAAGAATAGAGCGTATAGTGAATTATCTACGACTTCTCCTTTTGTTGTTCAAGGCTTTGTGTAGCATTACTACATTTACTTCTCCACTCTTGCGATCCAGTCGCATATATTAATATATTTGAAGTCGCTTGAAGACAGAATGTTTCCAAGCTCAGAAACAAATCTTTTTGGCAGGAAGTCGTTATTATCTGGGATTGACTTCATTCTAATATACAGAACCATCATTTCTCCGCAAAGCCTAAGTTCGATCCTTCTGAGTTCAAACTCTGTGATGTACGGTGGTCTTTCTGCTACCAATACAATGCACGACTCATATGTTTTTAGTAGTTCCCTGATTGCATTAAGTAGTCTAATTGGCAATGAATTATTCATAGTGGCAAACCTCATTTGTAGTACACTGTGTATTCTGCTTATACCAATTGCGTAAGGCTTACGCATGCTAAAAAAGAACCCAGGACTGTATCCTAGGTTCTTTCAGACGACAGACTAGACACGAAGCTTTTCTTTCGCTTTCTTGGCTAGTCTGGTTGTTGCCCTATTGGAGACTCGTTTGCCGTATACAGTAGCGGCAATTGCCGCCACTGTATACCCATCAATGTCATTACTGAAGTTTCTAAGGTAGGGGACTATCCCCTCTACCTTAGCATAGGCGAAGGACTTTTTAGACGCGTATGCCCGTAGCGCGTCCTTCCCCTCATATTTTCCGTAGGATCCTTCTGCGGAAAGTATGAGGACTCCCTGAAAATCAGGGAGTAGATCTTGACTCAGGAACCCTCGTTCCGCCCCCACGTACGTGTACTGGAACATTCCAGTACACGTATACGTGTACTGGCTCCAGGCGGTCTCCCAAACTGGGAGACCGTTCTTCTCGTGTCTGAGTCGTGCGGAGGAGCCGAAAGTTGATTCAAATCCCACTCCTTCGATAAGAATTTCTTTTTCCAGGTCTATGTTCGACGTGGTGGTGAATCTGATTTTCATAGCAAGCTCCTTCTTTTAATTTTACTGCATAACGCAGAATGTCTAATCAGGGAGAATTCCCAGAGCAGACAACCAGTCGAGAAATACCACTATGGTATAAAGAGGCTGGATTTTCCTCTCTACTATTCTTATACCAATTACGTAAGCCTTATGCATGTGGACGAATACAAAATAACGTGAGATAATATTAGACTTAATAATATAGGAGAAAGGCATGCAAGTACAAGAGTTTGAGAAACAAGTAAGTAATGCGCTAGATCTCGCAAGACCAGAGAAAGACCTGAGATACTACATTGAGATAGAGAGAGACAATAGAGAAGCCTACGGACCAGGAATGCTGTATCTAATAGATAGGGATGGCGCTCCTGATGGTGAAGTCATCTTCTCTTGTCCAGTAATAACTGGGCCAAAGGATAAGCTGAATCCAAAGAAACTCAGCAATATAACTCCGCCAATATCGTGGTGTATGGTTGAGAAGATCTGCAAGAGAGATCATCCACACAGTGGTAGAAAGCCAATGACTATGGCTCGTATCTACCCTGTGTACGAAGAGGAGATGGATGAGTACGGGGATAGGACGTACAAGCTTACTGGGCAGAGCTATCCGTTTATGATTCATCTTGCTGGTTCTACTACTGGATGTATCGCTATCTTGAAGCAATGGTTTGAGAAGGCAGTAACTATGCTAAATCAGTGCTGGGAAAAGAATGGTGGGTCTCTTGAGATATTCATTTTCGATGTGAACTAAAAAAAGTAAGCGCGAGGTGAAACGCCTACTTTCTTTATGACTACTGTAGTGCTTCCAGAGTCACACGGAAATCGATTTCCAGGTTTCGACTTTCGCGTGATTCTGGTCTTGCCATCTCATCCATCACAATCTGGTTAACTGGGTCGTCAACAGACGTGTAATCAACACACTCTACACATCCATACTCCTCTATGTTTACACCAGGCCAAGACACCATCATCACGTCTTCAAACACCTCCTTTCTGTCATACACCAAGCCGCACATCTCTTGCGTGTTGTCTTCTGATATGTAGTGATGCATACAGCTTCCACACAGGCCGACGACTTTGCGAATTTCTGTCATTAGTTCGTTAGACATGAGTAATTCCTTTCTAGAGTATGATTGTGTTTAGAACTATAATACTTATACCCTGAAAGGAAACTCTAATGCGTAAGCCTTACGTGCTACTTCTTTTGCTTCCCTTTAGCATTAAGAATCATGTCGTTGTTATGCATGTACTTACTGCTAACCCAAACCACGCTTTCTATCTGGTCAATCTTATCTCTTAGTGCTCTTCCGTCAAACGTCCAAGTACCATACAGGAATCCATTCTTATGCTTCCTGATCTCTAGATGTCCACTGTTAGTCATGAACATTATTGCTGATGCTGTAGCATCAACTATGGAGTCTTCAGAGTACCTAGACTCTATGTTGAGTAATTCGATTACTAATTCCATTGTAGCGTCCTAAATATACATTGAGAATTTGTCTTTGGATATATGATGATTATTTTCAAGAAGAATTTCGTTTATAAGACCTGACAGAACGAATGGCACAGAGTACTTTCCAGTAGGGAATTTTCTTTCAAGAATCCCTCTCAGTGCAGTCTCCGCATTATCCATGCAGAAAGATTCCGCTTCACGAGTAATCAACGTTGGTATCTTAATATACAATTCGGCACTGTAGGCATCGCTGATCTTAATTAAGCCCTTAGCAGCACGCCTAAAGTCCTTGCGAATAACTGGCATGTCGTGTTTCTCTATTCTCTTTTCGACCAACCCCAACTCATAATCGGTTAGAAGAAGGTGGTAATTGATAGACACCGCTTTTGCGTACATCACACGTAATTCTTCAATACTGTCTAATACATCAGTGAAAACGCAATATTTAGGTGTATGCATTCTTTCAATTAGGGATTGTGGTCTATTCATTAGTTCTTCTCCAAGATACATAGTTAGCGATAGATATAAAAAAAATACCCTGGCGCTCTAATCACCAAGGTATTTTCTCTTCTTTTTGCAGATACAATCATTACCGTCAATCTAATACATAATCTACCCCTTTGCTGTTATTGGGAATACGAATACCACAGTCGGCCTGGAACCGAGCGTGGCACTTTACCAAACTGGTCTATTATATGGTATACAATGATGTCTAGAATAACATTGTATTTCTATCCAATATGATACTTATACCAGATGTTTACTTTTTGTTCAAGAGTTTTATTGGGGCGTATCCACCATACCTAACTCTGTAGGTGAAGCCTTTCTTATACAGATAGTCTAAGATCTGCACAACTTCTTTTCTTTCTATTCCGGTATCTTGAGACACAGTTTTTGAACGCCCATATCCGCAAAACTTAGCCATCCTCTCTATAGAACTCATAACCTTCTCGTGATTCATTCTTAGTCCCCTCCATCCATCCATGTAGTCTTCAATGAAGTGATTCTTTGTAACGTAGAATCCTGTGACTATTCTTTTGATTACTCCGTCTCGATCCATGATGCCCATTAATTTTGAAGTGTTACTCTTCGATAATTCCATGGATTCAGCAACCTCTATAGGAGTCACCTCTTTTCTGTTCTCAGACATATAGGCATATATAGCCTCTTGGACTGGTCTATTCCCACTAGATGCCATTCCGCCCATATGACCCATGTGTGATATTCTTGCATGTCCATATGATGGATGGATGAAGAGAAGTGGCTTTAAGCATCCACATGCGCAGTTTATTATTGCCGGATCTCCAAATGAGTCAGACATCTTTTTCATTATTAGTCCAGACATCCACTTATCAAAAATTCCTCCTATTCCAACTCTCTTAACTAGGTAGAGTAGTTCTTTTTCCATTATCATTGCTCGCATTTTACATGACGGCTTGTTTGCCTTCGTATTAACTACTACATCTTCACACAAGTATGAATATGTGTTTAGCAGGTTGGATAGGTAGGTGAATGGAGTCATCTCCGTCTTCGCTGCCAATACGTGTATAGCTAACTTGGTTTCTCTTGTAACAAAAAACTTTATGTTAATTCTTCCGACTTTAGGTGTAGCCATGACATCTCCTGGTTGCGTAAGGCTTACGCATGGTGTATATTGTTAACTCAAGTAACTTATACCAATAGGAATAAACTAATGGCTCAGAAAGGCGCAATGGAGGAACAAATAAAGAGGAGTTCCTTCGGCTCATCTAAAGAATTTGATAAGTTCGTGGAGAACTATAAGTTCGATCAATACAATAAGAATATACCTAACGTAGCGAAAGGTACAGCAAATAGAGTGACTAACTATGCTGTTAGTCATGGACTGAATGCATTATCATCTATGGGAGAGGAGATAAAGAAGGAGGCTCCTACCAAGCTACCTAACTGGGTAACTCAGTATAAGCCACCAAGACCTACAAGAAAGAAGTCTGCATTCATACTATCAAGGTCTCAGCTAGCAGAATCAATGCTGATGCTTCATGGTCAGAAGTTTAGACTCAACAGACATAACGACAGAGGTGAATGGGAAGACAGAAGGTATCTATATCCTATCTATAATACCAAGCATCCGCGCGTGTTTTTCATGTGTGGGCGGCAGGTCGAGAAGTCTCAGACACTCGCCAACGTTATAACGACCAGCAGCATCGCTACTCCCTATTATAAAAGCATATACCTGTCTCCATCTATCATTCAAACATCTACGTTTTCATCAGAGAAGCTTGAACCGCTAATTACACGATCTCCTCTGGTTGGAAAATATTTTGTTGATTCTAAGTGTAGAGCGCAAGTGTTTGACAAATCATTCACAAACGGATCATATATCTTTCTAAGGTCTGCATACTTCAACGCTGATAGAGTTAGAGGTATATCTGCATACCTACTTGGTGGTGATGAGATTCAGGATCAACTAAAGGATAATCTTGATGTTGTATCTGAGTGCCTAGCTCACGCCACTTATCCTAGATGGATATACGCATGTACGCCTAAGTCATTAGATAATACAGCAAATGCGTACTGGGGTATGTCAACCAAGGGAGAATGGTTCGTTCCTTGCTTAAGACATGGTTTTGCAGACAGAAAAGAGTCGTGGTTTTGGCAGAGCTTAGATATAAAAAATATAGGCAAGCATGGGCTTATATGCAGTAAGTGTGGAAACCCTATATTCCCACAGCTTGGTGAATGGAGATGGACTGGACCCAAAGATGCTCATTGGCGCGGGTTCAGAATTAGCCAACTTATGGTCCCTTGGATTCCTTGGGAGCCAGATCCAGCAGCACCACCATCAATCATACATAAACTTGAGACATATGATGAGACTAAGTTCTCTAACGAAGTTCTTGGACTTCCTCACGATAATGCTGAGAAGCCTATTACTATGGCTGTACTCAAGGATAGATGTAACGATGAGGTGAGGAATGTCAAAGAGAATATGGATCACTACAGGTCTAGAGGTATTCAGATGTTTCTCGGTGGTGACTGGGGGACAAAGACTAAGAAGTCATATAGCATTATCTCTGTATCTATATTCGATAATGGCAAGCTGAAGGTTATATTTGCTAAAAGATTCGAGGGCAGAGAACAGGACTACTCATTCATTATCCCATACCTTCAGGAGCTAATCACCGAATACAGTCTTATATGCGGTTTTGACCAGGGTATAGGATATGCTCAGAATGATATTCTTGCCTTTGCAATACATGGTAGATATGACATCCATCTTAGCGAAAGAAGAATATTTCCTATTAACTACGTACCGAATCAGAGAGAAGTATTAGTATGGAATGAAAAGGCAGATGCTTACTCACTACAACGAACAAGGTCGATGAATAAGCTGTTCCAGGCTATACGAAGGTATGACGTTGAGTTCCCGTGCTTTGAAGATATGGAAAGGCCATTCTTTGAAGACATACTAAATATACATCAGGAGTTGAGAACTTCAGGTGGTGACTCAGGGGATAGAATGATTTACTCGGTGCATCCAGAACTAACCGACGACTTCTTTCATGCTGTGAACTTTAATAGAAACGTGGCACTTGCATACCACGGAGTTGAATACGGCTAGATGAAGGATACAGCCCATCGCTTCAGCTTGCTATCTTCGTCAACATAAATCTTCTGACCTTTTGCATTTTTGATTTCTTTACCAATGTTGCAAACAGTAAGAGTCATGTTCTTTTTGTCATACATCTCCATAAGGCTGTCTATACCCTTATCTATTTCTGCATCTGTGAAAGTGCTAGAGAGAGTTTTTCTTACTGCGTCTTCTCCACTATCCGCAAAAACAAAGGTCGAGTTAACAATATAGTCACCTATGCTATCATCTGTCAGTGAGACAGAGTACATCTTTCTTAGATCAATAACACCAGAGCTAGGCTCATTCTTTGACTTCGGATGAACAAGCTCTTTGTTCTCTGCGTAGGCAGCGTTGATTTCTGCTTCAATACTTACGATACTAATGATATACCCTTCTTTTGCATAGAAGTTGATGATTCCAACTGGGTCGAGTATAGATTGTGCTAGCTCAGGAATATCAAAGTTAATATCCTTTAGTTTTGCTAAGATAGCACCCTCTGGACTATTAGCAACAGTTAGCTTGCTATCTGTGACAACAGTGTTGTCGAACGTGTCAACGATAGTAACAGAGTACAGTTTCGACATATCAAGCTCAATCCCTCTTACTCTGTCAGAAGTGGATGGATACACTTCTACTTCATCACGATGCGCGTCTGCATACGCTTCAAGCTCATCGATTCCGACTTCTTCTTCTTCCATACACGAATCTTGGACCATCGAACCTAACTCAGACTTGTACTCTTCGGTGACTTCGGTTCCGTCGAGAAACTTTTCTTTACGATCCTTCATTGCTTTACCTCAATTGTTTATGATGATAGAATTATCACCTACTACTCTTTTACCACTTTATTCGTACTATGTATAGTGAATTCGTTGTAGCTATATGGTACTATCTTTAATAGGAGATTTTAATATGAAAAAGACAACTGCACTTCGCTGTGATCTTTGCGATAGACTAAAACGAAGCGTTAATGGAACATCCATAGGCTTATGCAGTGTGACAAATAGAGAAAAAACCAAAAGTAGTCACTGCGATGTTGATGGCAATGACATGAACAATAGTGAAGTGCGTAAGGCTTACGCAAGCAATTCAGGGAGCAGCAAATAAATGACATCAATCCTATATTCAGTAGAAGACATGTTTAAGATGGCTATTGTGGGAAAGACCGCTGGATGCAGCAACACTGACATCGATATGATGGGCGCTGAGTGCGCTAACGATGTTGAGTCTGATGTAAATAAAGACACAGCAACTACTATAGCAAACAAAGCTATCAGTGCTGGACTCAATAGTAACTACACAGATAGGCTTGTAGAGGCAACAAACAAAGCTCTGGTGCAGAAGTCTTTAAGGTCTGACTCTAAGGCAACCAATAAGAGTACCGCTAAGAAGTCAGAAGTAAGAAAGATTGTTGCTAGCAAAAACATGAAGCCTGAGTCGGATTACTCGACAGTTAAAGCAGTCAAGGTTGCATCAGTCAACACTCAGCAAAGCAGCCCATCAGTCCCTATTATAAAAAGGAGCCAAGCCGATGACCTCGAAAAGTTTGCTGGCATCATGGCTGATGGAAACTACGAAGATTACCTAATAGATCCAGTTTCTTTAGGTGATGAGATTCAGTTCAACTCGATGCCTGAAGATGACATGTCTTTCCTAAACGAAACAGTACTTCCTGATAACCAAGGTAAGTATGCTGCTATGGCAAGAGATGTTCTTGAGGGTGAAGTAGGGATGCTTGAACTTCAATTAGACGGAGCAAGACTTGCTTTCTGCAAGACTGCCAAGGCATATGTTGACGAAGGAACAAACTTCCTTGATGTCATTCAAGGCGCATTGATGGCAGAGCAAAGTGATGACACAGCCGTATTGTTGAAAGAAGCTTCTGTCTACATGCAGAACTACGGAGCTATGAGAGGTGATGAGGCTGAAGAGTGGAGAAGAGCTATAGATAACATTTCTGGCTCAGGAGTACTCAATCTCAGAAAAACTGCTGGCGGAACTAGTCTTCCGGTTAGCGAGAGTATGCTATCTAAGAGTCTAGATGGTAGAGTAAGAGTTCTAAACGGTGACTCAGTTATCGTCAAACACATCAATCATATTGGAGAAATAAAGAAAGCTCTCAAAGTCAAGAACATTGGACTAAAAACAGTGGAAGGCGAAGAGAACAGACTTAACTACTCCTCAAGAATATCTAACGAGAGTTAATAATGACTATATATGATGGAATCTTTATAGGCATGACTAAACAAGGAACTATAGGATCACTTACTGCAAAAGGTATTGGCAAGCTCGTTGGCGGTACAGCAAAGACTATAGTGAAGAATCCTGGTCATTCACTAACAGCAGCGTTTGTTGTACCTGGAGCAGTTGGAGCATACAAGAAAGGTCTTGTTGGGGCAACAACTAAATCTTTCAAGCCAAGATCTAGTCTTTTAGAACCAAGCTCAAGTACAAGCAAACTATTTTAGAGGCAGATATGCAATCAATACAACAACTAGACACACTAGTAAAACAAGGAAGTATTAGCCACACCGAAGCTGATGCAGTCCTTGAAGCTGTTGTTGGTAGACTTGTTAAGATAGGCGAGTTTATCGATGACAATATGTCTGTTAATATGCAACACTTCGATAAGACTGCTGAGGTAGTAGGCAGTGCTGTAACCCAGGGTATTACTGAGGGATTGGAGGTTGCTAAGTCTTCTCCGTTCAAAGGTATCCTAACAGCTATACTTAGTACGGTAGGACTGGCTGGTGCTGGTTTAGCTGGTGCTGCTGTAACAGACTGGATGTCAGAGCGCAAAGAGAAGAAGCAACACGAAGAAGCTTACGACTCTATGATGAGCTATAATCCAGACTTGAAGAATGCAGATAAGGCTGATGTAGACAAATACTTCTCTATATTCTCAACATCCTCACCTACTATGGCAAAGAATCCACATCTGGCAGCTAACTTTGTGAAAAGAAACTTAGCTAGCTATGGTGGCGTTGGATTTGAAGATGTCGGTCAGCTAGCTAGAGCAGAAGCAGCACTAGATAGAAAAGGTCCATCAATTGGGACTCAGTTCTCTCAAGGTCTTATTCAGCAAGGCTTGCAGGGAATTGGACAGCATGTTATGCATGCATCTAGAATTGGAATAGAAGATGCCATGAGACCAAATGCTAATGTTACTGCTACCAGAAAAGCAGAAGAAGAACAGGCATACAGAGGTCAGATGAAGGCTAGAGGAATGGGAATGGGTCTTCAACCAATGAATGAAGACGAGGGTGCTGCCAAGCTTAAAATGGAACGAGGTTCTTATTCTAAAGCAAATCTAACACATCCAGACGATAGAAAAGATAAGAGGGGTAGAAAAGACCCAATGTCGGATCTTGAGATGCAAGCACGAGAAAATATCAGATAACTAGGAGTTGTATAAAATGTTTCAAGATAGCAAAGTTCAGGCTAAAATAGGAATGATACTTGGTGGAATGCCCATTGCTGAAGAACTTGAAAAAGAAGCAAACAAGGGTCGCATGGCTGGCAAGATCATAGGTGGAATCACTGGATTGGGTGCTGTAGGCGGTGTTGCCTACGGTGTCGGCCATGAGTTCGGAGAAGATGAAGGCGAAGCTAGAGGAGTTGACTACGGACGCTCTGCTCAACTTAAACAAGACAAGCAAAGATTTGGTGCTGCTAGTAAGAAGATCTATGAGTATGGCCGCGCCCAACAAAAGAGACAAGACATGAATCAGTTCAAGTCTCTTATCACTTCTCCTAGATTTAGCAACGCAATGGTTGAGAGATCACGAAGAATGCAAGCTCAGGGAAATCCCAATAGGGCAATCGGCATTCCCACAACCAAGACCGCATCAACAAATGATATGGCAGAAGCAGTGTATGAAGGATGGAGACTTGGCAATATCAGTATCGAAGAGATGCAAAAACTGCCTTCTTCGGACCTTGCTAAAGTTGCCTCAGTTGTTGTTCAGAAAATCAATAGCGGAGATAAATCTGCTGATATGCTCTGGAGAATAATGAATGACTAGTGCGTAAGCCTTACGCATACAAAGAAAAAGCTAACCTCTCTGTGTGTACTCATAGTGGGGTTGTTTTTTATTAGGATTCAACATGTTAGGTAAAGAAGCTGGTTACGGCTTACTCATAGAGTCTGACCCAATGCATTTCGGTGACATGGGCGACAAGAAGACTAAGGTTGAGGCAGAGTATAGAAAGGGTGCTGGGCCAAAGAATTGTGGAAACTGTGCACACTTTAGAAGCTCCGCATGCACAGTAGTCGAAGGCCAGATACACGAAACTGCAAGATGTAGATTCTTTATACAAGGAGAAGATAAAGTGGCTTCAATTAATTATAGAGAAGGTTGCGCTGGTGACAGTTGCGACATGTGTTCGCATAGAGATCCATCTTCTGGTTTCTGCAAGACTGCTGGTGCGAAGACGGACTCTAATTACAAATGTGACTATATGACCTTTGACAACATCAGGGCAGACAGACTGCTTAAAGCTGCCGCTGAAGGTGAAAGAAAACAGTCCTCCACTATGGCATCACTGCTTGGTCAGCAAATAGAAGAAAAGACTCAACTCAGAGAGCAAATGGCTGCACAGCAAGCATCTGAGCAAACAGCAGCGCAAATGGGAGGCCAAGCTCCTGCTCAGGCAGCACCAGCCGCAGCACCTCAAGGACAAGCTGTCACACCTCAAGATCCCAATGCTGCCATGCAAGACCCTAATGCACCGCAAGATCCTGCTATGCAAGAGCAGATGATGCAAGAACAGATGATGATGGAGCAAGGTCCATCTCCTGAAGAATCCATCTTGAGTCAAGAGCTACAGGCATCCAAAGACCAGCTAGAAAAGAACGAGAATGAGATTCGCGAATTGAAGGATGAGAATAGAGCACTTCACCTAGCAGTTCAACCTGAAGTAATGGAAGGTCCGTCCGAAAGACTATATAATAGAGCAGGAGGTCAGACCCCAGGTGTTCAAAAGATACCAAATGAGAACCTTAGTCAACAGACAGAGCTAGATCCTGAGTCTATGGAAAATGTAATGAAGCAGATGATAGGTCAGTAATTAATGTATAAAGAAATAGCACTTACCCACTATGAGCCTATAAGCGATTTTCGATCACAGAAGACCGCAACAGTATGTAGCAAAGGTGCTATTGTTGCGTCAGTTGAACATCTCTCTCATCTAAAAGAAGATTTGAGAGACTTCATTGTTAATCGCTTGAATCCAGATCCTTCTAAGTTTTGCTACATAGTTGTCAACGCATTGAGCGACGAAGAGACCTTTGGCGATAATGTCAATGGCGATGCTATGCCTCGCGAAACTAAGTACGGAGATCCCTGCCTTATTAGTGAGAGTTCTTCTCACGGATACAAAACATATCAGCAGAAAGGCAAGTGGTTTCATCATCACAACAATAAAGATCCTAGCAAAGCTGCTGGCGATGTTCTGTTTTCATCGTATGATGTAGACCAGGGACTTGTTAGAGTTCTTGTTGCCATAGATCGCTCTAAAGACCCAGAAACATGCGCTCAGATAGATGCAGGCAAGCTTCCTCTCACAAGTATGGGTTTGCGAGTTCCGTTCGATATTTGCTTCACGCCAGATTCGCTTGTAAAGACCAACTTGGGTGAAGTTAGGATAGATTCTATCAATGAGCATATTCATAGTGTGGTCACTCATACTGGAGAGACACATAAGGTCCTAAGAGTAATTAAGAGTGCTCAGGCTGATGATGACATTATCGAAATAAGTCACATCGGTACGTATAGAAAAGTAAAGGCAACAAAAAATCATCCAATTCTTGCAGTGAGAAAAGAATCTGCCAGAGCAGGCAACGGAAGAAGGCTTCCTCCAGAGAAGATAACAATTAGTCCTGAATGGATAGATGCTGAAAATCTTCGTGTCGGAGACTATACTCTATCCCCCATAATAGAGCCTAGTACTGGTGGAAGTGTTATGCTAGCTAGGCTTTTTGGGTATTTTTGTGGAGATGGACACAGAATCATTCAAAAAAGTGGTAGAAAAAAAGACGGAAGACATAAGCTGCAAGGATTAGGATTTACGTGTAATATTAGTGAAGTAGAACACATGAGGAATATTGATGAGACAATAAGTAGCTTGTCTAATTCATCAATAAAAAAATATGTTCAGAATGACAGAAACGCAGTATATTACAGGATTTACGATCAAGAACTTGCAAGAGCAGTTATTTCTGCTTGCGGAACTGTTGGTGTAAACAAGATCGTTCCTCCTTATCTTTTTAACGCCAGCTATTATGAGAAACTTTATTTTCTTGGAGGAATGATAGATACTGATGGAAGTCAAGATCACGGAACCAGATGTGGCTCTATTCGTATAAATGGTGTAAATGAGCAACTTATGGTTGGGTGTAGACAACTGTTAATTCAGTGCGGAATTCCTGCAATAATAAATAAATGGATAGGAAATGGTGGTTCTTATTCTGAAGATAAAGTTGTCTCTTATGCTGTATGTATACCAGCGGGATATTCGGAGATTCTTTCTAAATATTCCGAGAAAGTCACATCATATAAAAAACGTAACGTCTCTTCTGGATTTTTCTGGACTACACCTTCTGGAAACAAGTATTATGCCACGCCTATATCTGGAATTAAAAAAGAAAAGTATTCTGGCTTTGTGTATAATCTAAGTGTTGATGTGGATGAGACCTATCTTGTTAATGGGATATCTGTTCATAACTGCTCAGAATGTGACAGAATACATGGTACGAGAGACAAAGTTGAGAGATGGATTCACGAGTGGTATACAGATCTAATTGTTAGAGAGAAGTATGTATCTCCTGGTGACTACGTGCTTATGCATAACAGCGAGTACAATAGAACTCATGGAAGAAATATTCCAGGTCTTAGTCGCTGGACTACAGAGTATTGCGATCACCTCAAACACAGTATGGGCAGAACAAACAGGGATGGAACAAAGGTCTTTGCAATCAACCATCTCCCCTCTCTGTTTGATATATCTAAGGTGTTCATTAATGCTGATAAGGTTTCTGAGGGAGTGATGAAAGTTGCTTCCGTTGTTTCAGTGCGTAAGCCTTACGCAGAGCAAACTTACAGTGCTACGTGTGAAGATGGATCTCTTGTGGAGAACTCAATGAGTAAAACAGCAGCGGTATCCTCATTACTTAACTTTGTTAAGGGTGGAGAAGAAGTAAAGCATGCAGTCATTGAAAAAGAAGCTCCTACCAGTGGATCTGAAGCTATTGACCTTCCACCAGAGGAAAGGCAAGAAGTAGGAAAGACTAAGCTTAGTGAGGAATTTATAGACAAGGTTCTCGCACAGCTAAGAGAAGTCATGCTGACTATGGATATGCAGTCTGAGCCATATGATATTCCTGAAGACTTCATAAACAAATCAAGAACTGTTCCATGTGGCAATGTGATGAGCACTATGAGAGAGATGCGAATCATACCAAGACCAATGGAATTTCAACGCATGCTTCTTAATGGAATGGGTATGGATGGGTATTCTGACCATCTCCATAAGAAGAATATGTGCTTTGACCAGTTTGACTTTGGAAGCGAAGTTGGACAAGGTGTTCTAGGAAGAGTAAGTGCTAGGCTTACACCTAGAATTAACTCTCTTATGTTTGGCTCTCCCAATGAAGACATGATGGAAGACCTGAGACCTATTATGGCTCACAGATCCATGATGCCTACTCATTACTTCCCAAGAGCAAGAAGCGCAGTCATTATGCTCAAGCAGGGCAGTATCGATCCGGCTATGCTTGCTGACTCTGAAAGATTCAAGCAGAAAGTGGAAGATAGCAGAGAACCCATGAGTGTAATAGAGACGATGGGAATTGCTGCATTGGCCTATCCATTCCTGAGAAACGCTGCTGTCAAGGCTCTTAATATTCCAGGTAGCAAACAAACAGGAATGATGTCACCTGAAGCAGCAGCTATTGTAGCTCTTACTGGTCTAGCTGGTATAGCATACGATAACTTCTTTGATGGTGGGGATGATCCAACTATCTATGAATCAATGAAGACTGCTAGCGAGCTAATGAAGACCGCTGGATTAGCTGAATTTCTTCCCTGGAGTGAGAACATAGCCAAGGCTCATCTTGGAGCACTAGCTACAATGCCAGCTATCCACGGATACTCTATGCATCAGAGACGAAGAGCAATGAGAGGAGAGCAGATAGGAGATATAAACAAATGGGTTGCAATGAATCCTGACATTCTATCTCTCGGCTATCTCGCTGCTGGGCCGTCTACTGCAAGAGCCGCAAAGGGACTCATAGGTAAAAAGCTCAGTAGCATAAAAACTGCTGACGTGTTCAGGAAAGGAGCTAACCTTGCCATGAAGTTGCAAAATAAGATCGAAGGACCACCTGAACAAAAAGTTAAAGCTCCGCATAACCCGTATAATTGGCAAGACAGGGCGCTTGGTAGTTTGACATGGGCGCTTATGGCTCCTACCGCTGCGCTACCTACGATGCTAGCTGGCCTGGTTGACGGAGAACTAATGCACAAAGCTTTCGATTAAATTTCATTTTACAAAAAAGACAAAGTGTGAAATATAAATTATAATGGTTGAAGCTAAATTGACAAATGTTTAAAACAGTAAACCGAGGAGAAACGGTTATGTCTAGCTTAATGAATTTCTTGCAAGAGCAAGCCAATGGCGGAACCACAGAAGGCACCTTTGAAAAGATTGCTTCTATTATCGTCGAAAAAGAATCCCAACTCGAAAAGATCGCTTCTCATGCCAAAGGCGAAGGCGCTTTTATTGGCAAGGGCTATCTCAACATGATGTCCAAGATCTCTGCCGCAGTCGTTGCTGGTGCAGAACTCTCTGGAATGAACACCAATCTTCCTCCCTCCGCTGCCGTTACGTCCCCCAAGGGTGGAATTGAAGTTCCTGGTGATGGTCCTGGGCAAGCTGATACTCTCAGTACCGTGAAGCCAAATGATGGAAGTCAGTACAACAACGATCTGTTTGCTGCCAAAGTTGAGCAGAGAAAAGTGCAAGCTGGCTTGGCTGATATTTCCAATGATGGTATCCACACTCTTAGTGGCTCCCCTCAAGGAACTTCTGCAATCATGGCTATTTCCCACAGCTAATCTTATGTGCGTAGGCCTTACGCAATGAGAATTTCTACTAGAAATAATTCGAGAGGTAAGAAATGAGTATCCTTGGTTTGATCAATAATAGCTCTCAGCAAAAAGTCGCTTCTGTTAATACAGAAAACCTCGGCGAAAAAGTCGAAAACATGTACAAGCTCGGACAAGCTGTCCTTCGTGCAGAGCTTCAGAAAGCTGCCGAAGAAGCAACTGGCACAACTGAAGAAGACAGCAAGAGCGACGACGAAAAGAAATCTGACAAGAAGAAAGCAATCATCGCCAAGATGAAGAAAGACCCCGAATACAAAAAGAAGATGGAAGAAGAAGCTTCCAAGTAGTCGGCAACAATATAGTAAACCAATCTTCAAAAAGATTGAGTTCTATAACTAGGAGAAGATATGAGTCTATTATCCCTTTATAATACCATGACCAAGACTGCTCAACAACAAACTCCTGAGCAGGGAGATGGTTGGGCAAGAGCCGCTGCTGCTGAAGGTCTTTCTGTAGAACAATACATGGACAAGAAAGCTAGCCAAGTTGTCAACCAAGAAGCTATGATGAACAAAGTTGCCGCCACGAACGAGTATCTTGGCGAAGTTATGGCTCTTGGTTACTTTGACGAACTCACCAAGTTCGCCTGTGCCGATCCTGTACGAGATCGCGTCTCTGAAGTTCATGTCAAGCTTGCCCAAGTTGCCAAGCTCGGTCTCATGGAAAATATGCTCCGCTTGAATGGCTACGGTGAAGCTGCCGAACTCATCAAGAGTGCCAGTGCCGCTGAAGCAGTTACGCCCGAAGTGGCTAACTGGTTGTCAAGAATGATTAGTAGTGCTGGTGGAGCAATCGGCAATGCAGGTCGCGCTACAGGTGAAGCCGCTGGTAACTACATGAGCCGCTTGAAGAACCTTGGGCAGAGAGCTACTGGCCTCGGCGAGGGTGGCGCTGCACAAATGCCGCTATTTAGCACAGAAGGTGCAAAAGCTGTTCAGCAGATGGGTCGTGGCGAAGCTGCTGGCCGTCTTGCTCTTGAAGGTGGCCTTCCCGCTGTTGGTCTAGCCGGTGCTGGTTACGGTGGATACGAAGCTCTTACCTAGTCTACAATTTCGCGGCATTTCGGTGTCGCGTAAGGCTTACGCAAAGACTTCCGTGTTGAATCTTACGCAATAACATTTATGTACATAGCCTGTATATAAATCGGAGAATAAAAGAATGATTACTTTGGCTGAACTTTATGACAGAGAGTTTTCCGGTCACGATGACCAGCTTGCGAAGACCGCTGCTGCTCACGGACTCTCTAATGAACAATACCTTGAGAAAGTTGCAGAAGCCCAAATGCAAAAAGAAGAAATGTCAAAGCAAGCTTCTGAAAATAAGCAAGCTTACGGCATTATCGTTTCTGACGGCATCAAGCATGGCATCGCCAACGAACTCAATAAGATCGCTTCGCAGACTGGGCAACCCCAAGCTGCCAGGAATCTCTTCAACCTTTTTTGCGGATAAGCTCGGAGAGATAACATGTCTGGATTCGACAACTATATGAACGGAATTAATTCTTTTGCTCAAGACGTAGAGGCTAACACCGCTCTTTCTTGTATGCAGGCGAAGCAATCCTCGTTGTTCATTAAGGAAGAGGAATCTAGATGGCATGATACGCTTCCCTCTGGAGATGGATTGTCAGACCTCGGAAGGTCAATGCTTGAGAAGATCTCATCTGAACTGAGCCAGATAGCTCTTAGTAGCAGATTTGGCCCTATCAAAGATCGAGACTTCTCATTCATTACAAAAGAGGCTGGCATCGATCTTCAAGGTATGCCCTCTCCTTGGCTTAATGATTTCATTGAGTCCACTTCCGAAAAAGCTGAAGCAGGCGTAAGCCTTACGCATGCAGAAGAAGAGCTTCTTAAGACTGCCCGAATTGGTAACTGGCTAGGTCGACAAATGTCTAACATAGGCATGCGAGTTGCTGGTGCTGGAGAACAAATGGCTGCTAAGAGTGTTCAGAAACCAGTTAAGCCTAGTGTTTTTAGTTCTGGAGTTGGTAAAAACTGGGGTAAAGAAGTTGCCAAAGTGGAAGCCTCGACTCCTACTGGTTTCGCATCTGGTGCCGCTAAAACTACGCCAAAAGTAGCGCCTAAGCCTGGACCACCAAGTAAAGTTCCAGGTGAAAAACCAACTGAAAAACCAACTGACCAACTGGTGGATTCTGTTTCTAAAGATGTAAAGCCTAACACTAGGCTTGGAAGCATTGGCAGATGGGGAGTAGTTGGACTTCCTGTTGTTGGTGGTGGAGCTTACCTAGCTGGTCGCTCAGGTGGAAAAGAAGCTGGACAACAAGAGTTAGCAAACGCATTGCAACAACGAATGGGAAGAAGATAGATTATGCCTCTGCCTTCTGGAAAAGCAGTAATGGATGCGGCAACTCGTGTAAGAGGTGTCGATTCATTCGCAACCATGCCCATAAAGTGGATTGGAGATCTTGTAGGCAAGATTATCAATCCGGCAGAGAAGTATCTCTCAAAAGATACTCTAGGCTCAAAAGCTATTGAATATGGTATCGTTGCTCCCTCTGAGAAGCTGACAACTGGACTAGGCTCAGTATATAATAAGTATCTTGGTGAGATTCCTGGTATCGGTGGACTAACCAAATACAAGGTCACTCCCAAAGATGTTGCTGATGCAAGCAAGAGGCTTAACTTTTCACCTGAACATATATCAAAGCTTCTTGCTCAGTCTGGAGAAGGAAAGCTTATTTCTCACAGAATTACAGCACCTCTCGAATCTAGTGCCGTGAAAGCTATAGCTCTACCACTTGCTGGAACTATGTATCTCCATGAGAAACTTGATAATTATCAGGCAGGAGCACCTGCTAGAAATCAAGCAAACGTAGCAGCAAAAGGAAGGCTCAATAGAATTCGTCAGTATGCTGGATTAACAAAACAAAGCGAAGAAGTGATGAGCAGACAACAAGAACTTATGAAAAGTGCAGGCATGCAACTCAAGGCTCAATCAGATGAGATCACTAGGTTGCAAGATCTTGCTAACACGCAAAGTAAAGTTATCGGTCTGTACAAGGAAGCTGCCACACTTGTAGCTAACCAAGTACTAAGACCTGAAAATATCGATGTTTGGGTTGGTCAAAGCATACAGTCTAGCTCTATGCCAGAAGCACACCAACCAAAGATCGCAGAAACAAGCAGTGGAGAAGACGACCTTTCTAGTCTATACAGCAACATAAATAGCAACAACAACTATGTCGAAGCTGAACCAAGTAGACCTATTCCAAAATATGCTGCAAGCATAGGTGAGGTTTATGAAGGCGAAGGCGAGACTAGTGATGTTGATATTAGTGAAAGAAGAAAGCACCCAGGTCAGCCTGTTCCGATTGGAAAGACTGCAAATTCTTACATGAACGATTTCGTATCTGGATCTATTAACACAGGTAGTTATCCAGGCTCTTAATAAGTCTCAAAAGGAGATAGCTTAAATGTCTATTTATAAAATTACTCGTGGCCTCGGCTCCACGCTTGAACGGCACCAATGGACCATTGCTGCTGCCTCTACAACTGCTGCTATGGCAAAAGGCCAGTGGGTATATCAGAACGCAGCATACGAAGCAATCGTCAGTCCTGCCGCTTCTACTACTGTTGGTGCGAACCATAAAGATATTCTCTTTCCTGTCATCTCCGGTTCCGAAGCTCCCGACTCTGATGCAGTCAATGGCGTTGCCGTTGGTAAAGGCGCACACGAAGCTATCACTGATGGCTACGAAGTTACTCCTGCTGGTGCCCGTCCTGCTTGGGCAAAAGACCTTCCTATCGTTATTGTTGCTGGCGTTATCACGACATACTTGGCTGCAAGCGATGACGAATCGAATATCAAGGGGACTGTCATTGAAGTTCCCGCATCTGGTCTTCTTAAGGTTCGCATCAACGCCTAGTTCGTTGGCTGCGTAAGGCTTACGCAAAGACTAAGAGCCTTACGCAACACGCCTTACGCGGGGTTCAACCCCAATTATCTTTTTTTATAAATGAGGTCAAATATGTTTGATACAGTAACCGGCATGGAACCCCGCCAGTTCAATCGCCTTTTTGTTAAGAGACTTGGTGAGAATGGTGGATTACATAAAGCAGCCGCCGCAACAAGAAACTTCATTCAACTCAAGATTCGAGAACGCGGATTCGCTAGAAGTATTATTCCACCCGAAATCATCACCGCTGATGACTGCCAACGCTCAACCACTCATGATCAACTCGAAAAGATCATTGACAGAGCTTATGATGATACACAAGCTATGGCCGCTAACTTCATGGGTGCCCACGATGGGCGCTTCATCGAAGGCGACCGCTTCACTGCAAAGCTCTATAAGATTGAGACCCTTGAGTACTCGATTCAAGAAGCTCTCCTTCTTGCTTTCAACTATCCCGTGACTGAGTGGATCGAAAAGATCTCCGTCAAAGATATTGAAAAAGTAGAAGATGACAAGCTTATCGAACTTTCCAATGCAGCCGCAGCCGCAACTGGCAAGCTCATCACCTCTCCTGCCACAATGATTGACCGACAATTGCTTACCGCATTGTTTAAGATGATTGACGGTGACAGCCTCAACTTCGACTGCACCCTCATGCACAAAGTTGACTTCGATGACTGGTGTAGCCTCCCCGCTACCGTCGTCGGAGACAAAATCGCTGGTGAAATGACTGTGGGCGGTTGGAGCTACGAGACCATTCAAGGTCACAAGCTCGTCACCACAATCAAGGACACCGTTGCTCCTGGTTCCATCTATGGGTTCACTAAGCCAGAAATGCTTGGAGTCTTCTATCTTATGGGCGATACCCGATTCGCTATCAAGAAAGATTACGACATGATCTTCATGAAGGCTTGGGAATACATCAGCATGGTCTTTGGAAACAACAAAGGTACATGCAAACTCACAATCGATGTACCCAATCCACTGACAGGACTCTAATCACGTAACTACCTCTAGGTAGGCTGGTGGTTCATGAATGCCCGACTTGGCTAGTCTGAGTTGGGCATTTTTGTATCTACTACATTTGTGATACAATGTTATTTCAGAAACTAATAACCACGGAGAAATGTAATGTCAACTGAATTGACTACGTATGAAAAGGCTCTTGAATGGTTCGTAAACAAAGTTCGCAGAAGAATGATTGACTTTGATCATCTTAATGAGCTAATAGGAAGACAAGAGCAGACTGACAGTGAAATAAAGAATGCTATTGAGGATACTATAGATAGGTACAATACTATGCCTCCTCCTATCGGATCATCCACAATCAACGACTTCCCATCACAGGATCTTCTTATAACTGGTACTATGAGTCGTCTCCTTGAATCTTCGGCAATCCTGCACGATAGAAACCACCTCGGATACTCTGCGGCTGGAATGACAGTTGATACTCATTCTATGGCTGCTAGCTACAGATCTAAAGCTAATGAGCTTTGGCAGAAGTTTGAGCAGCAAGCAGATGAGTTGAAACAAGCACTAAATATTGCTGACATCACAGGTAGTCCTACAGGTATCGGAAGTCCTTATGGTGTTATGGGGTGGTTCTCGAACACGCTGTCCATATAGTCTGCGTAAGGCTTACGCGTAAGCTTACTTGATATTCATTACGCAACCAGTGAACTAGTGGTATAAGTCTGTTACTGTGCTAAACATCAACATATTACTAGAGGTGAAATCATGTTTCAAGCAGTAACAGACAAGATTAACTGGCTACCCGACACCGCAGAAGAATCAATCAAGTGGCTCAAAGAGTTCACGTCGCTCTCTCCATACTCAATCAATAGCAAAAAAACAGCAGTAAGAGAAGATAAAGGAGGTATGCTCTACGGTGGGTTCGTAGAGACTGGTATCGCAGAAAAAGGTGCTAGTGCTATTTGGTACAGATACAATGTGTGCGATAGAAAAAATGGATGGCACACTATATCTGGTGATGATACATCAAATATAAACATGACGTTCCTTAACTTTGAAAAGATGTCAACACTGTGTTTTATAGAAGGTGAAGTCTACTTAAGAGTATTCAGTGAAAAACTTCACTTTGCAAAAGAAATCATGCATATCATTGAATACATGGGTATGGATACATTCGATAGACTTAACCGAGAAATATCTAGCAAGGTGCTAACAGTAATGACGGAGGTTATAGATGAAAGTAAATAGCAGAACCGAAAGTTTCTATCGAATTCTTGGCTTCAACACCACAGATCCTATAGACATGCAGGCGGCAAAGCTACAGGGTTATGATCAGAAGTTATACTGGTTATGGATAGATAATCAGCTTGTGAACTACTGGAGAATAAAAGTAAAGCCCAAGTCCGAATCTTGGCTTATGATTGCTATCTCGTTCTTCTTGAAGTTATTCTCTAGCTACTGGAGAGTAAATGATAAGTTCATGAACAGGTATTGGACAACTATCCTGCGTACTGTGTATGTGCCATATACCATTGATGAACTCCGAGATCTAGATCCTCTGCCTAGATATGAGATATTTAGACACGAGTTTGTACATGTCAACCAAATGATGTATTTGAATCACAACGAACCGTTCAGGCCATTCATATCTGATCTAATTGCTCCCATGAGATGGATCGCTCAATCTATTATAATCCCTCTATATGTGTGGTTGTATATATTCGCTCTGCTTCCGTTCAAGTTTGCATATGGTAGACAATGGATTGAGTATCATGCTTATAGGAATCAATTAGAAGTCAGATGTATGGTTGATCCAGATAAATTCATTGAATGGGAAGGCATACATAAAGCTCGTGCGTATCTATTCTTCCGCACAGCAATGTACCTCTGGATGGCTACTGACAAACGAAGCGACTATCTTTCCGAGAAGATAATCGACGACATCATCGCTGACTATCACAATGGAAACCTTGAGCATCTGGCAGCGCCAAATCTAAGGATGATAGATAACTATGACAATTAAGAGAACAAAGAAATGTCAGACACACTTAATGCCTGGAAGCAAAGAAACCTTTGCCTTCGAGAACAGAGATCATCTAAAAAAGATATACCAGTCACCAAGGAAGATAGTTCTAACTCAGTCCAGAGCGAACGGGAAATTAACTTACAACAAGATGTTGCTGAACCTGGAATCATATCTCGACAAACTGCCTCGGAATCAGTAAAATGGTTCCTGTCCAATAAAGCTAAAGTGACAATGATACGCGAACTGTCGTATAATGTTGAAGGTGGAAAGGTCGCTTATGCAGTAGTCGAAGATGCTGACAAGTACTACAAAAGCATTGCAGATGTCATAAGCAACAAGGTTCCGGTGTCTAAACTACACATGAACTACGCACTCGACGCTGCACAGAAAATGTTTGACAAATTCAACAACGCGTAAGGCTTACGCAATGAAAAATAGAGTTAGCGGTATGCCAACATGGGCAAAAGTTCTAGCTGGGACAGCAGGATTGGCTGGAATAAGTGGATTAGGGTACGCAACATTTGGAGACTAATATGTACAACGGAATATTTCTTGGGATGACGAAACGTGCTGGTGTTGAAGAGGCATTTGCTGAAGTTCAGGCGCAACAGGCAGATAGACAGGCTGGAAACTGGAGCGGATCGAAAAAGCAGATTAAATATGATCGACTACAGGGAACCCCTGCTGCTAGAGCAAATTTAACTCTACGAAAGCAGCCTACAAATATACAGCAGGCATTAGCTAAAGATGTCAATATTCTTGAGAATACAGTAAGAGGTGGCGGAGGTAGAGTTCAACACCTAGATAGAGTTCCTATTGCAGCAGATACAACTCTCTCTCAAATGCTTGGTCAAGAGACTAAACGCAAAAGACCATTTCCAAACATTAACCTCTTTAATCCAGAATCTACACTTAGGCCAACAGGAGGAATAAGTGTAAACGACGTGATTAAAGCTAGGAAGCTTGAAGAGAGAACTGGCAACGTAGTAAGAAACTATATCGGCCATCCAGAACCAGCATCACTAAAGTCATCGGTAGCGCCAATAGCACCAGGACCAATGAAGCCATCTATCACAGAAAACCTAGGTAGAACAGAGAGTGCTATCGCTCCAGAAGCAAAATCAGTAGGCAAAGGCATTATGTCTAGAATCAGCAGCATGCCTACATGGGCAAAAGCTCTAGCTGGAACAGCAGGGTTGGCTGGAATGGGTGGATTAGCTTATGCTGGACTCAGCGACTAGGGGTGCTGGACATCACCTAGGAAAAGACTAACAACGCTAGCGCGTAAGGCTTACGCAATGACTACATTTCAGACAATGCCTGTGCTTAGAGAGGACTTCTCCTATGCAAGTGACAACATACCAGAACTAGAGCAGTTCCAATGCGCTGTGATAAACAGGCATCAGGTAATGCTGAGATGGGGTGTCTCTAACATAATTGGGTCTGACTTCGACATAGATGACTACACGTTTATAATCCTCAGAGGATTCACTGATGTAGGCGAATTCGATGAGGTGACAAACGAGCTTACTGGTATCACAGAATATCTAGATGAACCAGAGTCTCTCTTCTCCTTGTGGAGAAAGATGTTCTATAAGCTCAGGATGACTCATACTCCATCTGGAGACACAGCAGAGTTTGGACCTATAAGTATTCATGAGAATAGTGTGCCTTCTCAGGTTGCATCTGAGATCATACGACGACACCTTATGATGCTTGAAAAGTTCCCTGTTGGATCTCTATCGTACTTCTTCCCCCAAAGACAATGGGGTTCAAGATGTACATGCTGGAATCCTGTCAGGGGTAGACCAAACGATGAGAAGCACACATTGTGCATGGGTACTGGATGGATGTATCCATATGCTGAAACTCCAACAAAGTTCTATGGTTCGATGAGTCCCACTGTTGAAATTATACAGATGGCCGATTTTGAGCTTGAGATAGAAGATAAGCAGTTCTGGACAGTTAACTACCCAGACTTCAAAAAGAGAGATGTAGTTCTAGTCCCTGGCTTGAATGGTGGTATGTATAGGGTTGAGAACAAAAAGTGGATAGCTGCTGAGAGCGGAGAGATTGGTGTCATACAAATGATACATTTGAAGCCAGTCGAGTTCTCATCTCCAGAGCAGAAGCAACTCAACCTAACTAATGACCTAGCTGCTATACGCGACTACATGGACATTGTTTGGGCAAGGTCAAGGAAGACTTGGTTCGGTTGCAGAACTGGGCTTCCTAAAGCAAGAACATCTAGGATAAATCCAGATGAATAGTATATACAATGGAATACTCTACGGCATGACAAAGCAGGCTGGAATCAATCCATGGCTTGCTGGTGGCATAGGTGCTGTGGGCCTAGGGCTAACAGGGCTTGGATTGTACGATGTGTATTCTTCGTCTCAGAATAGAACTAGACAGGAAGACATTGACGCTCACATGAGTAGAAATGCAACCAATGTAAAGAAGAGAGTCTTGAAAGCTAACAGTAAAGTCAACCTAGTCTCTTCAGTCAAAGATGTTGGTGTACTAATGGACAAAGAGTTCAAGGGCAACGGACCTAAAGAATACATGGAGAATGTTGTTCTTAATGGTGGTAACGCCTTAGCGTTCTCTGGTGATACTGGAGATTACATCATTGCTCCAAAGAAGATGAATCCAGTAGTTATTGATCATGAGATTGGGCATATAGCAGACTTCAGTAAGAAGAGAGATGATGGCGAGCTAGCTACTGCATATGGTGGAGCTAATATTCCAAGAGGTCTAGCTAGACTATTCTCCAAGAAAATACATGATGAAGATGTAATGGAGAAGGAGAGAGTTGCTTGGTCTCAAGTTGCAGACGGAGAAGAGAAGTCTCAAATCGAAGAAGATACTGGAAAAACTTACCTTAGAAACTTCCATCAGAACAGAGGAAGGCTCGTTAGTACAGTCGGAGGAACTATGGTTGGATCTATGTTTGGTCCAGTAGGAGCACTAGCTGGCATGGCTCTTGGACAAGCACCAGTAATAATAGAAGAAGTAATCAGTGAGCGAGCAAACAAGTCAAAAACACCACCTCTCCCCAGTGCGTAAGCCTTACGCAGCCTCAAAACTAGTGTAGTATATAGACACACATGAGGTTTAAATCAATGAGACTACAGACAAAACTAAGCAAGAACTTGATGTCCGAAAGGTTTCTCACTAAGTACAAAGAGAACCTTCAGGAGATTCTTGATTCAGAAGTAAACAAGTCCAAGAAGATTGGAAGGGCTGAAGTATACATTTATGGTAAGAAAGTCAAGGTAAGAATATACGAGAGCTACGACGATGAATCAACTGACGATCAGGTAGATATAGACCTAGACGATTCTTTTGGTAAGAAATCAGACATGGCAAAGATGGTTTCTAAGGCATTCAAAGTAACTCTCTCTCAAGCTAGCAAGGAGGGCTTCTAGTATGGGCTTAGAAAACAAAGAAGGAAGTCACCTTCCAGACGTGCAGTTCTCACGGGCACAACAAGGTCCAAAGACAGTTCTGCCATTTGGGTTCAATATTGGGGCCTTGATAACAGAGACAATGCTTGTATTTATTCAAGGTCTTTTTTTAGGTGATGATCTGCCGCATAAGTTTTCATATAATGATAAAGACGTAGAACCGGAACGAAGGATTCAAATAATAGATCACCTAGGTTTCTCTCAACTTGACCTTGGTATGGACCCAATCATCGTTATAAAAAGGGGTCCTGTAACTGCGCTCAACAGAGGTGGTTTAGGTAGGTTTTCAGAGATAAGCATGACTGGTGAGAAATATAAAAAGCTAGACCTAGTTAGCTGTGGACTGAACATAAGGGTCTATGGCGATTATAGTCATGTCGAATTATATTCCTCGTTAATTTTTAATGCCCTAACGTTTCTGACAGAACCTCTAAAAAAGTTTACAATATACTCAGTTGGTAGCCCTACAATGTCAGATTTAGTGGCTGTCAGGAAAGATTCTAAAACAGCAAGCTGGGTATGTACTATAAGCGCGGGGATAGTTAAGGAAGTTGGAGTGTCTGTTGACAGAACACACTTCCCTATACTTAGGAATATGATATTCAAATCATCGCAAGTTTTTGATCCGATATATGGTGAAAGAGCTATTGTAATCATATCTTAATTTGCCTGCGTAAGCCTTACGCAAACGGAGAAAGTAATATGTCGTATAAGGAACTGGGTATCACAATCATTCAGCAGTTTACAGGGACATCAACTGCTATTACGAACCCAATCCTTCCCTTGTACGTAGTCGGCCCAGGGTACAACGTCCAGTTTTTGGCGACCAATAGCCCAGTCGATGCGTATAGTGGAAGTTCCAAGGATGTTGATTATCCTAGCCTTGGAAGCAATGAGTATGTTGACCAAGGAACGTCCGACACTTGGGAAACAAATGAGCTTGAGTATCCTGTAGAAGTCTATGTTGTTGATGGCAAAAAAGTCATTGACTCGTTTGCTACTGGATACTTCGGTGGAACTAGACACTACGCGGTTGGAGCTAAAGGTCTAGCATCTACAACTCTTAGTGGATTTCCCACAGGAACATTCAGCCCTACTGATGTAGGCAAGAGCATCTATGTTCACTCTGGCACTGCGGCTGATAGAGGTCTTAGGACTATCAGTACAGTTAATGCACCAGGAGATTCCGTAACTCTTACCGGTGCAAACTTTACTGTTGTTGAAACTGTAAATTCGTCCATTATCCCAACCAGTGGTGTCGTTCAAAGATTCTACTCTTCAGCCAAGCTGGATGACGCAAGAATCCTAGACAAACTTGAGATGGGAGCAGGGTTCGCAACTAGCTACACAATTTCTGCTGTTGATGCAACAACCTCTAGTTACGTAGATGTTACTCAGGGTGTTGCCCCTACTGGAGATGATAATCCCTGGAGAGTGACAGCCATCCTAGATAGTATAGCTGTTTCTGCAACACAGAACATTAATGCTGTGAAGCTAGTAAGAGATACAGACTTCACAGTACTAAGAGACAAATTGTCCTTGGTCTCTGGAATCCAAGATACCAATACTCCTACTGGACCTATTGTATCTGGAACTATCAAGGTTAATTACCGCTCAGTTAAGACTGGCTTGGTTAATCAGACTGGCTACATCGAAGCAAGCACACAGATTGCCACAAAGATTGGTATCACATCTGAGTACAACCCTCTCGCGATGGCCTTGTCCAAAGCAAGAGAAAATACTACCTCTAAGATTTATTTTAGCGGCATGGATGTTATCGCTGGTGTGAAGTCAGGTTTGTATGAATTTGACAGCATGGCAAAGCTTGGGTTTGGCGACTCGCTTACACGCATTGCAGACGAAGATGCATATGTCCTCGTAGGCCTTACGCAGAACGCAGGTCACAACTCTTTGATGAGTACTCATGCCAGAGACGTATCTGACCCAACTAAAGACTGGAATAGAGTCAGAATTGTTGTCATCAACACCTCTCTGATTGTCGAAAGCATTATCGATGCAAAAGACACAGCAGTAGCATGGGACATTAATGGTGTCACAGAAGTTGCAGCTTCCGACGATGCAGAGTTCAACGACAAGAGTAATAGGCTTTGGAGTAGAGGCGTTGTTAAATTCCCCGATTTCGACGGAACAGTCTCTCCTCTTCCAGTTGATTACTCAACAGACTTAGTTAAGGCGTCAGGAAGTACTCTTACTAATGACGGCTTCTGGGGGGTCAATAACTCTGAGCATCTTAAAATAAAAGATCCTGGAGTTCTTCTTGAAGTGTCACCAAATCGTGGTTATGTTGCAGCATACGGAAATAGAATCCGTTCTTGCACATTCGGTCTTACTGCTTCTGACTCTGGTAGTGCTCTAGCTGGAACACTAGACACAATCAGACTTACTGGACCCGCTGGAACATTCAGATACCTTGCTAGCGAAGGCGTAGCTCCCGTAGGTCTGAAGTGCATTGCTTGGCTTCCCACACTAATGGACGGTGTTATTTCATCTAATGCTATGTCTACTGAGATTAGCGCATTAAATGTTACTGACTACTCTAGTATTGATGTTGATATAGCATATGATACTGTGGTTCCTCCTGTCGCATACACAACTCCAAATATGTCTCAGGTGTCTGTTATTGGATACGATGACGTATTCGCAACCCCAGGTGTCACAGCCTCAAGACTAAACAGATCTATAGCTGGTACTGTTGCTCTTACAGCCGCAACAAACTTAGTTGATTCAGGTGTTCCTGGTACATTCACTGGTCTTGTCGGCGCTCAGGTTCTAGTGTCCGGATCTGCTACTCCTGCTGATAATAAGTCTCATACAATAGTTACTGCTCCTGGTGACGGAAGTACATGTACAGTAGCCTCTATCACTGTTAATGATGCTACAGCTAGTTGCTCCGTCTCTGTTGTTAAACTAACTGGTGCCGCTGGTGCTGGCGAGTTCAACGGCGTGACTACAGTAATGGTGAGTAATACACTGTCATATTCTGGCAGAGGAAATGCTCTTGTTGGGGTTAAAGATGTTGGAGCCAAAACTCTAAGTGGTTTCGCTGCTGGAACATTCGGCTTCGGAGACATCGGAAGAGAACTAAGATTCATTGATGATGTGACTGGAGCTATCGATGTGCAAGAGATTACTGCTATCGATTCTGATATAAAAGTAACACTAGGAAATCTTCTGGTCGTATGGCCTGCTGGCGCAAATGCCGTGTCTGCCTCAATCGCAGATCAAGACTATGTGTCTGAGACATTCTTAATTGCAGAGTTGGACGCGAGCCACAACTACATTATTACAAACAAAGACTGGGGACAGAAGTTCGCTGGAACAAACCTATGCTCTGTTGCAATAGCTGGCTTCGGAACAATCGGGTTCGGTGACGCTGGTAGAACTGTAAGAATCCTTACGGGAACATACGCAGGTCAATCGTATACCGTGCAATCTGTGAAACAAGAAGAACTTATCCTTACTAACACAACCGCTTTCGGTGCTGTGGCTACACAAGGTGTTTCTTCTACTGCCGAAGATCTTGGTGGTTTCGAGATGGAGTTCTCCAGTACACCTGGAAACAACACCTTTAGCCTCGAAGATAAAACTCTTACTCCTATGGTAAGTGAATCCTCTATAGACTACTCTGTACAGAGAGACTTTAGAGAGCTTACTGTTACTGGTGAGACTTTTGTAACCAAGGGGTTCATCGCTGGTGACGTGATAAGAGTCACTTCTCCAACAGCTATCGCTGGTGACTATGTTATCGATACTGTTGTGTCGGAAGAGATAGTGAAAACAGTGGTTGGCGATGAGTTCTCAATGACTGGTCTCACAGCAATCTTTACTGGTGTTTTATCCTCACTGATATATACGTTAGTTAAACCGAAGACAAAAGATGAGCAAGCAGAAGCTATCAGAGACTATGCTGCCTCATTCGCAGACAGACGAACCACTTTGGTTTGGCCTGATCAGTCAGTCTTTGATGTAGCAGGAGCCTCCGTAACAGCGCCAGGATACTACTGGGGAGTTGCAGTCGGTGCTTTCGTTGCTGGGCTAGCTCCACAACAAGGTTTGTCTAAGCTTGGATTCACTGGCTTCACTAGTGCTCCTCATGGCAAATCCGACAACTATTTCACAAGAGCGCAGCTAAACACTATCGCTGGTGGTGGTGTAATGATTATTCATCAGGATGACTCAGGTGATACACCTCATATTCGACATCAGCTAACAACTGATATTTCCAGCATCAAGAAGCAAGAACTTTCTATCACTAAGATTATTGACTATGTAACGAGAGTTATCCGTCAAGAATTCTCAGTTTGGATAGGTAAATATAATATCTCTGATGAGCTTCTCTCTCAGTTGAGAACTACTGCCTCTGCCGTAGTCACTTTCTGTGAAGAGTTCAGTGATGTACGCGCAGGTAAACTTGTCAACGAAATGCGACTTGAAAAGCTTGACGTTTCAGAGACAGAGATAGACCAAACTGAGCATCAATGGTATGTCGATGCTCCTGTGCCTCACAACAGAATGTTGATGACTGTCAGAACGTAAATGACATAATGCGTAAGCCTTACGCAGAAGGATTTTTTTAAAATGGCAAAGAACGCAACGACTAGTCTCAGCACTTGGAACTTCCACACATTTCATGTTCAAAGCGAACTTGAAGGTGGACAGTTTGTATCTGCTGAGTCTACTCTGCTTGCCTCTGGACCACCGGACATCACGTCCAATATCAACCAGAGTGCAACTCAGGGTATGGACAACTCAAGTTTGGTAGACCAGCAAGTTTATCCAATTGGTGTTATGGAAAATGCTGGACTTTCTCAATCAAAACAACTTCAACGAATCTTTGAGATTGGTTCTGCAAGAAGTTACTTCATCCCTGGTAGAGTCGTTGGCTCTATGAACTGGGGTCGAGTCTTCTATCATGGTGTTACTCTTCTTAGAGCCTTGTATGCTTACTATACGAGCACTAAGTTCAGCATCAATCCTGCACAACTCCATATCAAATACGCTCCTAACGCTGGTCAGGCTCCTCCTGAACTTAAGGTTAACCCTGGGTTTGATAATTTCTGGATGTCTCTGTACTCCGACGTTTTCAATCAACCCACTGGGAACCTCTTGTACTTTAGAGATATGACAAATAGAGATGTTGGCGCACTCTATCTCGAATACCTATATGTACAAGGACACCAACTCTCTATTTCTTCCGGTAGCGTCCTGCTTATGGAAGGTGGCTCAGGTCAGTTTGATAGAGTAGTGCCTGCCAGAATGAAACTTTCCGTCTAATAAATCCCCCTCTTGTATTCCATCCAGAACATGATATACTGTATACACCAATAACCAAAAGGAGTGTGCAGTATGACTTCATATCTTCATATCTATTAATTCTAGTTACATACAATAAAATTAACAGAGGGGATACAGGCAAGGTTGCAATGGGTATTCCTATGCCTGGATCTTGCTATAGTGAAGAAGATTTCCTTAAACACTACAAGGAGGATAGTTGTTCACATATGATAAAAAGTCTTATAACCGACCGCGTAGTGGCATCAAGTATTGCAGAAATAGTAAATGTTGAAAAGATAAACGGAATCTTTGTTCATAGCAAGGAGTATGTAAACGAAGAGAATCTTTTACGCTATCTTTCCAATACAGGAGTGAGTGATGAGTAGCAAGAAAGAATATCAAGAAATCAACGGTATAGGTGTTGTTGTAGATCCCTCAATGCCGATTGGTGTGATTAAGAGTTTTTCTGTTAGTGAAAAAGAGAGACTGTAAAATCTTAGTACAAAGATTTTTGAAATGCTAATATCTGAAAACTGTGTGTTTATACGTGGCAGAAGTCTTGGAAAATCTATCACTCTAAAGAATGTTAGATTTGGAGAAGATAATGAGTAAAGAAAAAACCGCAGAAGAATACAATCAAATGTTTATGGACAGGATTGAAAGCAACTCACCTATAAACGCATCCAGTCTGCCTATGACACAAAGGTTCACTAAAAGAATGCAAGAGCCTGGAACGTTTTTTACAAATGAACAAATAGAAACTATATCTGGCTCTAGATCTGGTATACATGTGAGAGTTATCGATGATAGAGATATGGTGTGCGAACCAAACAGCAAAAAGTGCTATCAGGTGATGTTTCCGACCCGTGGCGAATTGACAGAAGAGCAAAAAAAAGAGATAATTGACTCACTAAAGAGTGCTCTCCTAAAGATGTATAACATTCACCAAGATAGGTAAAGATAATGGCTAGACGAATAATGGGCAGTGTGTATCCAGTTGCCTATGAACAAAACTTAGACATAGGAATTGTTTTTGACGGACTACAACCAACAAATGAAGACACCGCAGGTCATGCTGATGCTGGTGTATTCGATAAAGGTACATTCAAAGTCCCTCATGACTCTGTTAACGACAGAGCAGGACTGTTCACTTTCGGACATCCAAAGCCGCTCAAAGTAACACAGATTGACTTTACCTTTGGTGCTGGCACAACATCGTGGGTCCTAAAAAGAATCCGTGGAGCAGACGAATTCATCCTTCTTACTGCGGCTGCTGCTGGCGATTTTTCGTTCAATGAGACAAGAGATGAATTGCCAACTCTTATGGTTGGTGACAAGCTTGAACTTACCAGTATCGGTGTTACTACTGTGGCATGCAAAGCAACAATATACATCAAGTGGCAAGATACTATTGGTTAGTGAGTAAGACATATCAGGCAAACCTTTCATTGCGTAAGGCTTACGCAGAGGAAATATCATGGGAAGAGTAAGCGGAGAAGAGTACAGCGACATAGCAACTGGGCTTACTCCTGATGAGGTTGCATCCGTACCAGCACTGGCTACTGCTGTAAATCCACTGATACTTGAGAGTAATCCAAAGATACTCACACTAGATCAGGCTGCTAGTATTCCTGCGTTGGCGACAGCTATAAATCCATTGGCATTAGCTAGTGACGCGAGATTCCTTACGGCTGATGAGAAAGCCAGTATTCCTACTGGCGCTAGTGCGAGCAAACAGCTTGAGCTAGATGGCAAGTACGAAAATGATCTGTCGGCTGTCGTGGATGGTGCAGGGGTTTTATTAGATCCGAACTGGACTCTATCTACTGCTGGTGGATCAACAATCATCACTGTTGCAAACAGGCTGCGTCTTTATGATATAACGGCACTGCCTCTAACATCTGCAACTCTCAGTACTCCAGTCTTTAATTATTTACCTATCGCTATTCAATGCTATGTAAGTTCTGTAATAGCGGCAGGTGGAACGCAATCTAGTTTAGGGTTATACTCAAGCACAGGTACTATATTGGCAAGAATTTTTCTAGACAGAAACACTATTGATACTATCAGCACTATACAAAGCTATGCAGGTAGCTCACTTGTTAGCACAGCTATAGCTAACATTTATGAATGTTGGTTAAGATTAGTTCTTCTTGGAGATTCAGTGCAGATGTATTACTCGACTAATATAGAATCTAATCCTCCTTCTGAATCTGACTGGACATCAGTTAATGGTTTCCAGGCAATGGACCGAGTTGGAACACCTTCTTTCTTGCAACTTTCAGCATTGGGCTTAGGTGGTCTAAATGCAAGAACTGACTTTTCAAATCTTAAAGTCCAGCACGGAGTAGAATATATCCCTTAAATACTATGTCGCAACAACGTAAACAATATCTCCAAAAGGAAAAGTCATGTCAAGAACAGACGGCATAGAGTATAGCGATGTAGTCAACGGGCTTACTCCTAGCCAGATTGCGTCAGTCCCAACAGGGGCAAGCGCAGCAGATCCATTATTGCTAGAGAGCGATGGCGAAATACTCACAGCAGATCAGAAAGCATCAATCCCAGTATTGGCTAGTGGTATAAATCCTGTAGCTTTAGCTAGTGATTCTAGTTTTCTAACATCTGATGAGAAAGCAAGTATCCCCACAGGAGTTGATGCTGATGAACAGTTGGCATTGAGCGGATTGTATGTAGATGATTTATCCACAGCAGAGACAGATGTAAACTGGACTAAAACAGCAATTGCTAATACATCACTAACTAATGTCGGTGGTAGGTTTCGGATATTTCGAGATGCTGGCGCTGGTGAGCCAGTCGCCACTCTTAATAGCCCTATTTTTGGATACCTTCCTATCTCCGTACAGGCATACGTCAACTCAGTCATCCCTGTAAATGAAACCGAAGCAGCTATCGAATTAGCATCACCAGTAACAGCAGCAAATTTAGTATCTGTAGCATTAGGTAGAGATGCTGGTGGAAATAGTGAAATTAACAGTTACGTGGGTGCAACACTTGTATCTACTAATATAGCTCTTGTTTCAGGTTGTTGGTTAAGATTAGTTTTACTAGGTGGGAAACTACAAGTTTTTTATTCCACCAATCTGGAAGCCGATCCTCCATCAGAAAGTGACTGGACAGCTATAAATACATTCCAAACAGTAAGCTCACTTGTGACTCCATTTAGACTTAGATTCTATACTACAAATGGAGTTGGTGTAGCTTCTACGTTTGACTTTTCCAATCTAACCGTCCAGCAGGGCGTCAAGTACGTCCCATAATCTTAGTGCGTAAGCCTTACGCATAAGGAAAAGACATGTCTCGAACAAATGGTAAAGAATATCTGTTAATAGCCAACGGGCTTACTGCTGATCAGGTTGCCGCATTCCCAGACGGCGCTGGACCACTAGACCCGTTGACTATCAAGAGCAATAGCAAAATACTTACGGCTGCACAAGCAGCCTCTTTTCCCGTAGGTGCTAACTTAGCAAATCCGCTGGCATTGGCCAGTGATGCTAGATTTGCGACAGCGGATCAGAAGGCGAGCTTTCCGGCCACTGCTGATGCTGACAATCAGATCATGCTGGATGGGAGATACGAGAATGATTTGTCGGCTGTCGTGGACGCAGCAGGGGCATTGCTTGATCCTGATTGGAGTTTATACGTCCCCGTTGGTTCCACTATCACAACCGTTGCGAATAGGCTTCAACTCCATCACGGAGCGGGGGCAGGTCTACCGAGACTGACTTTAAATAGCCCGACTTTTGATTATTTGCCAATATCGATGCAACTATATATGTACTCTGCGGCTCCTGTGTTGGGTTCGTATGCTTGGGCCTATCTAAATTCATTTGCAGGTACGGCTATAGCAAACAAAGTAATTTTGCAGTATGGTAATCTAGCCGGAGGGTTTTTCGTGGCAAGCACCGTTACAGGGGTAAATACTATAGTTTATGGCGCACCTGCCATGGGATGTTGGTTGAGGACAGTTCTCCTAGGTGGGATTGCACAGGGTTATTATTCTACCAACCTAGAGACAGATCCTCCTTCGGAATCCGACTGGATCAAGATAACTGTTGCTCCGCAAACAGTGTCAAGTATCATGACTCCATCTTATTTCAACCTGATGTTGCAAGGTCCAGTTGCTTTAGCGTCTACATATGCCTTCTCAAATTTAACCATCCAGCGTAGCGTACAGTACGTACCATAGGAGGCTACCATGACAAAGATAAGCACACTATATTCCTCCTTATCTGCTGACCAAAAAGCTTCATATCCCAATACAGCAGATGTCACGGACCCTGTGGCGCTAGCCAGTGATACTCAATTCCTTACCGCTGACCAAAAAGCTTCGTTTCCTACTGGCGCAAGTGCTGATAAGAAAATGGCACTGGATGGCCGGTACGAAAACGATCTGTCGGCTATTGTGGATGGGGCGGGTGCTTTGCTTGATGCTGATTGGACTCTGACAACTGCGGGAGGTTCAACTATCACAGCAGTTGCAAGCAGGTTGCATATCTATGATGTAGCAGGTGCGCCATTTACTTATGCAGAACTCAGTAGTAAAGTTATTACTTATTTACCTATATCTGTACAATGCTACATAAGTTCCATAATCCCAAACACTCAGAACAGAATCACTCTAGCAAACACTGTCAGCGGTAGTCATATAGTAATAGCGTCCCTAGTTCGCAACTCCTCGGACACTGCTAGCTATATGCAGAGCTACGCAGGGGCCAGTTTTGTTAATACCATAATGCCCAATGTGCATGAGTGCTGGGTGCGGATAGTCTTGCTCGGTGATTTCGTTCAGATATACTATTCCCTTAGTGCTGAGACTCCTGCACCATCAGAATCAAGCTGGGTAGCAATCAGTGGGTTTCAGGCGATGGATCAAGTTGGGGTTCCCTGTCTTTGCCAGCTTTCCGCACTTGGTATTGGTGCGGTTAACGCGGATGTAGACTTTTCCAATTTCACCATCCAACAAGGCGTTGAGTACATTCCCTAACAAACATGAGGCCGTCATGACTGACATAGTAGTATTAACAAAAGAAGCCCTAGGCATTATCAACTGCGGAATAAACATAGTGTAAAACCAATGAGCGACTAGTGCGTAAGCCTTACGCATACTAAAGTTTCTCTCGATAAACCCTCATTCTATCTCTAAGCTTTTCTCTTCTTTCTCCTATAGATATATACCACAACCCAGGAATACCATCTGCTCTCATAGATATGTATGACTTTCTTTCAGGAGAAAAGCACCCTGGTCTAAGTCGTATGCCAAACATCTGACTCTGGGATTCTATCATTCTGTCTTGCTTCTCACAGTCATCCTCATCAAAGTTATCATTCATATTCATGACTTCGTTGTTTTCACCGAAGCCAAGCGTGAAGAATCTTCCTGTATAATATACTGTATCCGCATTGTCCCCACGGTGAATCTTCATCTTCACACTGATACCCATACCATCGAACCCAGCATTCATAACTAAATTGAGTTCTTTCGGGTAATCGTATATTACAATATCCTTGGACTCTTCCATTCTTCGATTATGAATTCTCTCTATTGAATACCTATTTGGCATAAACACTGATGGTATAGCGAATGCTTCTTGGTCAAAGAATAGTTGAGCCATAATATCATCTGTGAATGCTATGTTTCTCCATATCTTAGGATGTGAACCTTTCTCTTTCGATACTATGACATAGTACGCTTGATTCTTATGATACGCTACTCTGTTCTGTATAGTAAAGTCGTAAGGTTCTGCTTGCGCCACATACTTGTTTAGATCTTCTTTCATAGACTTTCTCCAATTAACTATTTAGTGACACTAAGTATTCCTGAAAGATATGCACCTCTAAGCTCATTTCCAGAAAACTCATCCTCCATAAAAATCTCGTCATCTTCTTCGTAAGTGCTGCAAATTCCTTTCGGCTCAAAGTTCAATGCAGACTTGACTAGGTCTCTTGCCTTCCATGTACTAATTTTATCGTTGCTGTGATGTCCAGTAAGTATCTCTGCTAGGTAGACATCTTTAGCTTGCTTCCATCTTTCTGCTGTTACTCCGAGATACTGCCCGTACTGACAGTCAAGTTTTGATTCTACTTCTGGATGGGATTTCTTAATTTCTTCTAATGTAGTCATTGCGTAAGCCTTACGCACCAGCAAGCTTGAACTTAACTAGTGTTGATTTTATAATATCCCTAGAGACTATGTTTTCTGACACACCCTTCTTCTTTCCTAGTTCCGACAATTGCTCGTACACATCATCATCAACCCTGAAAGATATTATCTCTTTCTTCTTATTCCCTGAAACGCTTCCTAGTGGTCTGCCAGAACCTTTTCTTTTACCGCCCCATTTGTTTCCCATATCGCATCACTCCTTACAGTGTTTTATGATCTTTGATTAACAGTATACATCATATCAAGATGGATGTCAAGAACTATTTTTATTTATTATATTGGTATAAGAATGATAGTTCTAATTAATCACAACAATAGAGGTGAGTTATGAGAAATGTTAAAATAGTATTCGTGGACCCAAAATCGCTAGTGTCTAAATTATACAAGTCTACGTGTTTTGGTGCTGAATGGTTAAAAGAAGAGGTGGGAAGACAACTAGAGCGCATTCGTGCGTTCTTTCTAGAATTAACTTCATGCGTAAGAAATATCATGTAAATATTACTTGCGTAAGGCTTACGCATATGAGTATAAGACCAATAGAGACGTGTAGCACTCTGCTTCGCTTATCTAAAAAAAGTTCGTAACGCAGAGGTGAGTTATGAGTAAAGTTATCATGAGAGAAGTAAAGGACATTCTTGTAGAGGAAAATGATCTTCTTGATCAAATCATTAATCATTCAGATACAGTGTCGGTAGTGAAATGGCGAATAGATAAGTTTGGGCAGAAGAGACCAATAGTTATTACAACAGCAGGGGCACTCCGGAGCATGAGAAAGGCAGAAGGAAAGAGAGCGAGAATTCCAGAGTGGTGCGGCTCTGGACAGTTGATAGCAGTAGAGGGAATGGTATCGTTGTATGTTCATAAAAAAATGGGCATCGAAATGATACCCACTGTATGGCACTAAACGGTACTGAAAGCACCTGCGCTTTCTTTATGCTGCTCCGTTCACATGTGTTGCGAATCGCTCTCTCGTGTTGTTAGGAAGATCCACTTCAGCGCCATTTAGGTATAGCTTCATCTTGCAATCAATGTCGCAGTAATGAACTTTGTAGTTGGTGATGTCCCACTTCCTTCCATATGGATCTTTCTTCTTGAATCTCTCACTGTTTTGGTTCTGATCTTTGTCTCTTGCGATTCTGTTGAACGTGTCGGCATTATTTTCGGCATATATCGTCTTTTTCACATCAGACATTACTTCACCATATTGTTTAGTGTTTTTTGGTCAAGAGCTTTGAGAATCTTGTCTGCGACCGTATCTGTTGTCTCTAGTGATGATATTCCCCAGTTGACTCTTATGACTTTGATCGACTCGCTAATCTCATTAATGAACACCTGATATTCATTATACAACTTTGTCATGTACTCAAGAGACAGAGTGCTCTCTGCTTCACGATTTCTTTGCCTTGCTCTTGATATGGCTTCTTCTGGTGCTGCATCTAGATGGATGATTAGGCTTGGCTTACACATGAAGTTAGCCATGTTCTTGAACAGTCTAGCATAGCACTCATAGTCTCTCTCACTCATGAGGCCATCTTTTTTTAGCATGGATGCGAATACGGTATCTTCGTAGATAGTCCGGTCCTGAATACCACCAAGACCAGACCAGATAATTCTTTGATGCTGCTCAAACCTCCGTGAGAGAAGATAGATCTGCATTGAGAAAGAATACCTGGCTGGATCTTTGTAAAAGTCTTTGAGGTATTCATTATCCTCTACTGGCTCATAGTGCGCAGGAATACCAAGTCTCTTTGATAGAGCTTTGGTTAGTGTTGATTTTCCAACGCCTATGATTCCTGAGATGCCAATAAAGGCCGGACTAACTGAAGTGTCGTATGTCATTCTTTTTTAGATAACCTTTCTTCGTTTTCGGTTGCGTACCTAGAAAGCTCTTCTCTTGATAACTGCTCTTCTTTTATCTCGAACACAGGCTTTTAGTTATCAGTCATGATATTCTCACCTCTCTTGTGTGAAGCTAGCGGCGGGGACTCGAACCCCACTATGATCAGGTATTCACGTCACCAAGATTGAATGGGAATCGAACCCAAAGTACCCGATCTGTTCTTTAGACAAGTACCTACCATGTCATCTCTAGCAAGATTCTAATCACTTTGTTTTTAGTGAAAGTCACACCATGTCTTTCTAGCACGTTCATGGCTGCTTCCATGAGATCGTCGTTGAATGCAATACCAGCCCCGCGTTCAGATGGTTCATAGGCGCATTCACCAAACACCTCGGAAAGCTCGTTGAGCAGCTCTTCTCTCGATTCGATGAGGTCATTATTTTTGTGCCATTCTTCCAGTGATTTGTCGTACCATTCCCAATTATCAACGCCTCCATTTTCCAAGGCATTAAGTTTTTCTTTTGCACGTAGCAATTCTGCGAGTTTTTGTTTGCTGATATTTGCCATAAGTATCTACTTCTCCTCTTTCTTTTTAGCGAACGCTCCAGAAGAACATACTACAAGGCATGCACCAACCCATACAATGGCACCTAGCCACGAAGGTACTAGAGTGTGACTACTATCACCATCTCCCTTAAGTAAACCTTGGGCAATCAGTGTGTACTTAGTTGCGAAAACAATGCTGTACGTCGTGAAGAATGAGTAGAACAGGATAAGTAGGTATCTTTTCATGGTTATTTCTCCGTTTGTGCTTTATATGCCGTCATCGTCTTCGTAGACAAGCTCAAACTTTTCTCCAGCCTTACCTGCATTGTAAGCTTTCTCTAGCAAATCAGGTATGAACCAGCAATCATTGTAGTCCCTAGACAACGTGGCGTCTTCTGGCTCCCCATCACATACAGAAAAGACTTTCCTCTCGTCAATATGTATTTGTATTGCAGATCTGTCACCACATCTCTCAACTTCTGCGTCAGATCTTGTTCTCACTGTTATCTTCACTAGTTTTCTCCGTGTCACATTCATTTGAGTTTGAATATGTTTTCTTGAATACATCTGGGTCACATGGATAGAATTCACCTTCGACACCTTTGATAATAAAATCTCCCTTGTTAACTCTCATCACTCCTCTGTCAGTCTTGATGTTTGGATAGTTTCTTGTGTTGTCAAAGTTATCACCGATAAACGCTTGGCAATGAGCGTTATTGTATCCAGTGAATTGGATCGCTTCGATTTCTACTGGAATCTTTGTGTATTTTTTAATCACTATCTTTCTCCGTTAATCTATTCGAGTTTTGATTCTAGTTCCAATTCCTTGATCTTCTCCTCTAGCTCCTCAATTTTCTCTTCCAATTCTTCGTTCTCTTCTTTCATGCTCTCGCACGACTCTTTTAGTTCATCCCTCTCAGTTTCCAGATTTTCCTTCTCTTCATTGCAGCTATCACAGTAAGTATTGAAGTGATTATCCGACCCATCTACATACTCTGTATTGTGGCATATTCCAGCACCACAAATACCACACCACATTTGGAACTCTAATCTTACTTCCACTTCTGTTTCTACTGTTTCACGAACTGTTGGCATCTGTACAACCTCTTGTATTTAGAACTTCATTTTTTCAGGAGGAACCGCTGGTGCTAAATAAGCTTTTCTGTCATCATCAGCAGAATCATCAGGTTCCTCATCTACATCACAGCCGCAGTGTGGGCACACCCTCATGATATACTCTATATTGTCGCAATCGCAGCAATGAAAGAATTCTAACTCATCTATTTCTGATTCTTTAAACTCTTTCTTGCACTCTTTGTTTTTACAAATCATTTACACCTCGCATGATTCTATTCTGTAGCAGCCAGCTTTGCGAATCCTAGGACAGTAGTGCCTATCGTGATCGAATAGTGTTTTAGCACGAATCCTTGCTTCAAATTCTGATCTTTCTTGAACAACGCACTCTTTAAGTATGTTGTTGCTGTCAGAGCAGTCAACAAACATTACTAGGTATATGTTTAATCCATACTTAGCCAACCTTTTCCTTTCTTTACTGTCATGCATTTCTATTCCCCTGCGTAAGGCTTACGCATCAAACGTTTTCATTATCCTGAACTGTCCTGGCTGAACATTTCTATATACTATCGGACGGAACGCATGAACCATTGTATATGTGTAACCGCCAGGAACTTCCTCGATTCCAGATACTATACACGGGTTGTGCAAGTATCCATCCTCAAGCTCTATGCGAACCACAGTGTCCATTCCATTAAGCATAGAACCGTATCCACATAGCTTTTTACCCTCCGCTTCTTCCCTTAAGTATCTGGCGGTTAATGATGTGACTACATCTATTTCCATATTCGGTGTCACTATTACTCTCCTATTATATTGCATGAACCATCATGACAAACTTCTGCAAGAACTCATTGAGAATCTGAGTCATTATATGTGCTGCACCTGGCTCTTGGTTTAACTCATGGAACTTCACTGAGTAAGAACAGCACTCTATTACGTCATCACCCCTGCCTTCTACAGCAGATGAGTATGGAGATACTTTGCTCTCAAACGACAACGATACTCTCCACTGCCTAGGCACAAATGGCTTTAGTATAGAGTGTATTTCCATCATGACTTCTTTATTCATCATAGTGTTGGATGGATAGAATATATGCCATACTACATCTGGGGGCGATATAACATACTCCATGTCGTAGTTCCTACCCCTGAACTCTTTAAACCTAACTTGATTGCCTTCAAACTTAGAACCCGATTGTAATGTTGACCAGTCGTCCTCCGACACGAAATCGAACTCCTTCCTGGCTAGTGCTCCCTCATCTTGACTTCTCATCTCTCTAGACTTGTCGGAGATCGCCTGCTCAACACTATCGTTGAACACTCCTTGTTGATACTCTGACACTTCCTCAAACTCATCAGGTAGAGGTATGCCCATATCATTGAATATACTCTGCCCTCTTTTTGCTACAACCTTATGTCTCCACTTCATAAATTCAGCGGGACTAAGGTTCTCAGGCTTGACTATCCCAGATCTTTTTTTATTTACCTTGACCATTTTACATTCCTAGTAGTAGTGCTCTCAGGTTGCAGCATTCTTCTTCATAGAAAGGATCATTTAATGCTGCAATATCAGCACCAATGTCAATAAAGAATACATCAGATACTAACCCAAGCTCGTTCATGGAGCAACAGCCTCGTAGATTAAGCTCACCCAATCTATTGTGACTCGTAACTATTATTCTATCTTCACTGCTTCCTCTTGCAAGAACCCCAGTAACCATAAACGATTTACCACCACATGATTTACCCCAGTCATCCAGAAACCTCTCCTGTAGAGAAGATAGTTTATGAGAGAATGGGCTTTTCCCAGGTGAAGGCTCATGTTTTATAAACTTAAGTTCAACAGCAACAACACCATTGCTAGGTGTAATAATTATTAGGTCTGGATAACCAGAAGAAGACCTGTCCGACAACCTCTTTACTTTAGAATCTGGTGATAATACTTTGATTAAGTTCTTTGAGAACCAATCCATGAACATTTTCTCATTAGTAATCTTAGCCATGATACATCCTTGCGTAAGACTTACGCATTAATTTGTTTCTCCACGTAAAAGGCTTATACCGCAAACTACATTAGTTTTGTGATTATATCATTCATGTATCTATCAATCCTAACTCTATCCCTAACACCTTCTCCATCTATCTTTTTACATGCTGCGTCTAGTTCTTCGAGGTTCTTGGGTAGCTTCTCTAAAGCATTCCTTATTACAATCCTTACACTTTCATGAGCCATGCCAGTCATCTTTCCAAGCTTTCTTAAATCATTAATCCCCTCTGTTGTTTCAGATACAACCCAGCAACAATTGTTATACTCTGGTGCATTAATCCTCCACATGCAAGGATTTAAGCACTCATCTTCTGGAAGCTCTGGCGTCTCACCGTCCAGTCCATTTAAGCATCCTACTATCCTTATATACTTTTCATCAGGCATAGTTTTTCCTAAAAAAATACCTGCCCTTGATAGAGCAGGATACTTCTACATTCAGTATAGATAGCTATAGTATCTCAAGTCTATCTCCAAATGTCTCTTTGTTTATGTGGTCTAGAAAGCATGTTCTGTCTGTTACTATTGGAGTACCAAATCTGTACACAACCTGTGGACTAGAAATTAACAGTTCCTTTTCTGCTCTACTAACAGCTACGTATACAAGATTACACTCCTCTTCATCTCCTGCTGTGATGATAGCATCGCAGGCATGTATTAATATTACTGCCTTAGACTCAAGACCTTTTGCGGAATGCATAGTCATAAGCCTGACAGCGTTATCGTCGTTCGAGTCTGCTGGTTGACACAGGAATAGTTCGTCAAGAAACTCCTTTGGACTAAGACCAGCTTCTTTTGCTTCTTTAGCCATCGTAAGGATAGCCATCATTGAGTCTTGTCTATCAGGGTCGTTTTCATAGAACTCGTACAGTCCAGTTTTCTCTAGTAATTCTTCGACAAGAGAGTCTGGTTCTGCACATAGGTTCTCGATTAACCAGTTTAAACCTACCATGAAATCATTCAGAGGCATAGCTTTCTTAGGCCAATCACTAGTATCAGTGTAGTTTAGATTTATCTTGCCAAGAGTCACCTTGCCTATACCTCTCCTCGGTTTATTGATTACTCTCTCAGCACTCTCTCTATCTCTTGGATTTATGGCCCATTTGATGTATGCGATAAGATCTAGTACTTCCATCCTATTGAAGAACGACGACCCTTTATGAATTATATACGGTATTCTATTGTTTATCAAGGACTTTTCAACTTCGTACATATTGCTATGCATTCTATATAATATGTAGAAGTCTTTGTATTCCAATCCTTCGGCTACTTTCTTGTTTATCCAGCGAGATACCAAAGAAGCCTCCTCTTTCATCCCGTATGGCTCTGAAAAGTATATCTTTCCACTACAGTCTGTACTATGTGCTACATGTTGAGGCACATCTTCATGTAGCTGCTCAAGCACACCTTTAGCAGCAGATAGAATGATTGGCGTGGAACGGAAGTTTTTCGTTAACATATAGGAACTAAAACCCTTGTATCTCTTCTCAAACTCATAGCCAATGTTCTCTGGTCTTGCTCCTCTCCATTGGTAGATACTCTGGTTCTTGTCACCAGCTACAATAATATTGTTGCTATTACCTAGTAATAGCTTGCAGAACTCCATTTGTGATTTGTTTGAATCTTGAAACTCATCAACTAGTAGGTATTCACATGTTTGCCTTGAGCTTCTTCGGAGTAGTGACACGGCGAGAGGAACTAGTAGGTCAAGCGGAAGTATCTTTTTCTTCTTATATATTTGCAACATCTCGTATATTATCTGTGATTCTTCTGACCCGCAGAACATAAACTCATTCTCAGCTTCTTCTATAGACGCTATTCCATTTACTGTTTCGCTCCATTTCCTATTGACTTCGTTCTTGTCTAGGTCTAAATCATACTTCTCCATTAGCATGTTGTATACAGTCTTATCTATGGAGTTAGCCGTATATGTGCAATCTGACGGCCAGAAATAATCAGGTTTGCTAGACCTATATATTCTGCTTGCTAGCTGATGAAAATTTGTTACGGAGTTTAGAACTTTAGGTCCACACAGGAGGGTTAGTCTTTCTCTTGCTTCGTTCGCAGCTTTTGTCGTGAAGGTTATCAGCCTTGTCTTTGGATTGCTTTTAGTTCCTCCATATTTATCCCAAAGGAAAGCAGCTAGTGCTACTAAGGTTCTTGTCTTTCCAGAACCAGGTATCGCTGTTATCCTTGTTGGACCACCCTGATAGTTCTCAATCGGGGCTTTCTGTTCTTCGGTTAGTCCATCTATGAATTTCTTCAAGGCAACTCCTATTCAGCAGAAGGTTCGCCCTCCTCTGGTTGTTCCATGTCTGGAAGGTCTATGCCTAGGTCAAGAGCAGCAGATTCATATGCTATGATTTGACCTAGATTGAGACGTAATCCAGAGACATCTAAAGGTTCATTTACATTCTCTGGATCTCTTATAACAATAATATCCTTTCCCGTCATGAATAAGTTCCATCCATCAGGCTTGCAAGCAAGAGCTTTCTTGAGCTTCAGGAACCATATTACCCCCTCGTCTTCCTTTCGGAACTCAGGAAGCATCAATGTTCCTTTGCCTCCACACTGATCGCAGATATATGCCTTCTCAGATAACTTGACAGACTTCTTTTGTCTCTCAATTCTGGTCTGGTCACTATCTGTAGTTGTTCTCGGACCTTTTGCCGAGATATTTCCGCTTCTCTTGCTTGCAAACTTTTTGGAACCGCTCATATCATTCTCCGTTTTCTTTTCCTGCGTAAGCCTTACGCGAAAGGTTTTTGCTGCCAGAAGGAACACTCTTTGGCGAGAGTACTATCTTCCGTCTTGTTTGGCTGTTAATTGGAAGATGCTTCTCCATTAGCTTGTCCAGTTTGTCAGATGTGCTAGAGACCAAACTAAACATTCCAGTGGCATCCAGTGTTCGTTGCATTCTCTGTACTCCAGGGATAGTTACACAGCTTTCTTCTGAAGGATAAGTTCAAGTAAAGCTGTCATTGATGATTGATTCTGAACATACATCCTCTGGATTTCTTGATTCTTCTCTATGCTCTCGGTCATAACATCAACCCTTGAAGTTAGATCTTTCAATAGCACTATAAGGCTATCGCTATCAGCTTCTAACTTGTCATGACCAGAACACCAGAATTTAGGAGTTGAACCTACATCTGTCTCCAGAAGATCGTATACCCTTGAGGTTTTCCTATAGTGCTCATCACACCCCTCTAGTCTTGACTTTATCTCTTTGCAGTCTTCTTTAACAGAGGACAAGCTGTGTAGAAGAGAAGCAATATCTTTTACTGCATCCTCAACATCTTCACTGCGCTTTATTATAGCACCTATCTCTGTTTTTTTAAAGTCAATTCCTTTGGGCATCAAAACGTTCTTTAGTTCAAAAATATCTCCAGTCTGTGAATCAGCCTTGCTTTTTACCCATCCCATCTTCTTAAAGAACTCAAGGAAGAAGGTAATAATTACATACGATGCTACGACTACAGCAACGATATACTCTACAGTCATAGTATCTTTAATATGCTTTATCGTTCTAGCAGCTTTTGTATCTGCTGCATACACATACAAAAATGGGATAGCTATAGCAACAAAGCTTAAGAAAAGAGTAGCCACTATCGTTTTGCGATTTATGGTTAGGCCACCTACTCTATTCTTCATAATGTATTCTCCACTCTAAAATTTTAATATAAACCTGCATTCATCTTAACAAGCATTTCTCCAAAGTGTTTCTTTCTTCCTCCTTCGGCTTCAAAGATATTGTCTTTGATTTTTGTAATGGACGAGGTTGCGGCATCTGCGTGGTGTAGGCATATGGCAGGTATAGTTCTTGGTGAGGACTCTGGATTACCATCCAATCCATGATGCGAAGCTACCGCATGCATGATATGCTCAATCACTTCTCCAGTTGCGCCACTTCTTAATGAGCCTGCTGATGAATTTCTTAGATTGTCTATCATATCAATTACTCTATCTATGACACGAACCGATAAGAATAGATGTCCAGAATGTAAGTCTCCTACGTCAGATCTCTTACAGGACATACCACTTGATATATCGTACTCGAAAAACTTGCCAATGTCATGTAAGATAGCAGAGGCTATCGTTGCATCCTTCATTGGAGCAGGAATAGCAGTTGCAGATCTGTGAAATTCAGAAATCCTGCCTGATGCACTAAGTATTCCCATTGCCCCATCAAGAACCTCGTATGTATGTACAAGCCACCCGCCGGTGTACGAATGATGACCAGGGCTTCGTGCCCCCCACATTTCTGTGAATTTTGATGGACCGCTGGTAAGCACATCAACTATATCTTCAGGCTCCCATTTTGAGTCCCAGTCAAAAACTGACACAGAAAGACACATCTTCACTAGGTCTTTTATCGCCTCATTCTCTATAGACGAAATGTAGAATGAAAGCCTCTTTAAAACATCCTCGATGTCTATATCTGCTATAGGCTTCACGACTGCGCAATTTCTAAGCTCTTGACTTGGATGCTCAGTCTCCTTCATCGCGCTTATGACAGCCTGATTTATTCCTTTCCATTGATCAATCTTGAACTCTACGAGATAGAAACCATCTTTCGCTGCTTTTGGCTCTTGACTAGCATCTTCGGGATCTCTGTAGTCCCAGAACTTGAAGTCCAGAACGTCTTCTCCGACCCGTTTTAGCTTGCCTTGAAGATACCACTTGCCGCCACCCTTGTTTTCTTTGACGGAACAATTACTAATAACAACCTCTGACCTAATCATTTGACATTCTCCATGCTAAAAAAGTTATATCAGTCCATGCGTAAGGCTTACGCAAACACTAGATTCCATCGACTTCGTATTCTTCTACTATCAGTGTGTTCTGATGCAGATTATCTCTTCCTATATACCCAGTAAACTTGTATGTGACTTTGGTTTTTCTATCGTGATGATTGCCTTCCATATCGAACCAAGATACAACAGCGTTACCAGTTACAGACATAGCTTTCTCATCACCATTTACAGTGAACTGGTTCATGTATTTCGCAGTTTCAGGCTTACCTTCGACTGTCTCTTTCTCTCTGCACAGATGATACTGTACGCCATCTTCTTCGTTGAGCTTCTTGAGAATAAATGAGATGCCATCGTGAGCATGCTCATGGATAGTCTTTTCTCTCCACTTGCCTTGGACGTTTTGTTTAAGCTCTCTCTTGGTGCTTACTGATCCTTTTCTCATTAGTATCTCCTAAAAAAAAATGCGAAGGTGCTAACTCCGCAAATTAATGTTTTTATGACAGACAGCCTCTACTTAGAACAGGTGCCTATCTCTTTTCTTATCGATTCAGCGGTGATTCCGTATGCTACCTTTGTATGATCTCTCAATTCATACGATTTGTCAACAGATTTGTTTTCTCTGGATTCGTGAAGATCTGACTTCCTCTCAAAAGTTACATCCTCTGAATCAATTTTTGCTATAGCCTGATCAAGAAGATGCCGTTTCTTCTCAGGCATTATATTCTCAATGTATGTAAGAACTCTCTTTGCATCTCTCCTGGTCCATACTTTGTTCGGTATAGAATACCTGTTCGCGCACATATGATCTATTGTATGTAGTGTATGAGAATGTATCTCAACTCTCTCATCTTTATCTCTGGTGATACTGCATACATAAATCCACAACATCTTACTAAAAGCCAACCTCAACAGAGTCATAGCATCAGACCTCACAATGCTCATAGCACTATCCTATAGATATTTGTTTTCCGTACTCTACGTATTGCATGATATGGTGTTCAGTCTCGCACTCTTCGAGTTCAATAGCAAGTGTTAACTCGTTGGCTTGGAGTATTCCGACACTGTATTCTTTCACACCATCAACAACGTTGACTTCATCATCATGAAAGAGTTTCGCAATAGCTTCTGGAACAGTGCGCACTTCAATGCGTACATTGGCACAGAAAGGATGTGCCATGATGTAGAATTTGCCAACCTCTAATGCTTCAACATATTTCTTGCTTGGCTTGCCTGCTGGCAACTCATGAACTACATCTCTCCATCTGTGAGTTCCTTCGACCCACAGCTTGTCAGTTTTATACTTAACGCGCTTGCCTTCACCGATAGCTATAATCTGAACACATCTTGAATGAGAGAGAGTAGTATCGTCAATCTCGCCAGGAATGATGATACCGTAAGACAAAACCTTTTTTGGTGGAACCACTCTGACAAGAACGTTATCACCTAGCACAAGAAGTTTGTTGATGGGAGCTTTCTTCATGGCTACGCCTTTTTAGCTTTGAATGTGGTTTTGTAGAATGGATTCACATGCTCTGATAGACTTGATAGAAGTTCTGGCTTTCCTTTTGCAGCTTCCTTTTCTGCCTTTTTCATGATTGATTTTAGCTTATCGCTCTTGTAGTTCTTGTATGCTTGAGGCTTACTGTTTTGACCAGAGACAATCTTGTCAAACTCTTCATGATTAGTAACATTCCAAGAAGGATTCTCAGACACATGATACCCAAAGTATGAGTCTCCTATTTGCACATTACCATTGTTGGAACACCAAGCCTTGAGAAGTCTTTCACCCTCAGAGACACGCTTCTTTCCAATGAGAAGAAGACCAGCAGCTATGCTTGCATCGACAGAGTTTCTAATAACTCCTGTTTCCGAAGAATCAAGAGACAACGCAGGGCACTCGTTGGCAAAGAAGCATAATGAGCAGAAGTCTCCAGGGATTGCGATTGGATTGTCTTTCCACGTCTCTATCAGGCTTTGTCTTGCTTCAGCAACATCACAGATCTCATCCCACCACAATGCAGCTTCGATGCCAGATACAGAGACATCTCTCCATGTATTCCATCGAAGGAAGTACATTCGGAATGTGACCTTGGTGGCGTTGAACATTCTTGCTAAGATACACAAGTACACTTTTGTTTGGAACTTCTTAGCGATGTCAGTCTCGGACAGGATGTTGAACTGTCTTTTATAATCAGTGATCAGGATCTCGCCGTCCTGCTCACCTTGGACAAGATCCATAGTTCCTCCGAAGAATACCTCATCTGGATTGGTTGTTGGATTGCCGTCCTTATCTAAACCGACGTACTCTTCGATAAGTAAGACCTTGCCACCATCGAACTTCGGAGTACCATCTTCATTGTACTGGAAGTGGTTCTTTGTCTTTTTGTACTGTCTAGAGCACAACAACATCTCATCGGTGGAGAGCTTCTTACTGGCAAGCATTTCGCCAGCAGTTTTAAGTCTATCACCGTATACATGATGTCGATTCCAGTTTTCCATCATGTCATGTACAGTTAGTCCACCTTCAAGATACTCATTCGCAAACACATTTACAACATCAAGGTCTTTAAAGGTGTCTCCATGTCCTAGTGATGTCACCTTGTTTGTATAATAGGGGCATTGAGTTGCAGCGATCTTGGTGGTACTCCACGGAGTAAAGTCTTTGTATTTCTCTAAGAACTCAGATACAGCTGTCATTAGTTTCTCCTTGAAAAAAAAGTTAGTGCGTAAGGCTTACGCACAGAGAACACACACGGTTTGAGCTTAGATTTCCCAGTCTATAAACTTATACCCTCTAACGTATGCATCGATAGTATCATGTCTTTTGATATGACCTCTATCAATCATGTCGTGTATGAGTGGTCCGATAACTTTCTTTGCTGTTACCAGTTCTTCATCCTTGGCATGTATGGCTATACCAGACATGAAGCTTGGTATGCAAATATGTGACGATGGTTTCTTTGCTAATACATTATGAATAGCTGATTCCAGACTAGTCATCACCTTTTTATTACCAGCTTCCTGGGTGATACTAGACTTTGCCAACATTAATGCTCTGCTTTTCTCTTCAGCAAACTTATCTAGTGCAACCATTTACTTTCCTATTAGTTCTAGCATGTCAACCCATACCTTCTCAACCATCTTGCTAACATCGTTGAAGGCATTAATGACAACATATTTTTTGGTTAAGTTCGGAGATTTAACACCATCCATGTACAGCTTGCGATACTTTGTGTATCTCTCTTCGTCCATGTCACTTGAGCGAAGTTTTGCTCTGTCTCCTGTACTAGAGCTTCGTGAGTTGATTCCTTTCCACGTATCAAAATCTGAATCAAGCAGAACAGTGAAATCGGGCTTGTCTATTCTTTTGTGCAACATCTCGGTAAGACTTTTATCATCCTGATATACATATGTACTGAGTGAGTACCTTACGATGATTGCTATCCCATCCGGTGGACATATCTTTTTTAGGTCTTCTATGTGAGTTTTTCTATCAAGGAAGAACAAGAGTGATGTCTCAACATCATTGTAGCCTCTTGAAGTTCTGAATAAAGCTCTCCCTCCATATAAGCCCTCAGTAGGCTCAGTTGACATTATTACATTGACACCTTCTGAGCGAAGCTCATCTGCGAGAACTTCAGCAAATGTATCCTTGCCAACTCCTCTCACACCCTCCACAACTATTAGTTTCATTACATCCCCATAAAAAAAGGGCGACCATGTGGACCGCCCTCTTCTTTGCTGTTTCTAGAACCAACTAGCCATTGGCTAGTACAAACTTATTCGACTGGAGCTTCTGGAGCTTCTGGAGCTTCGACGACGACTGGCTTAGAGGCAGCTTCGAGAGCTTCGTCAGCTTTCTTGGCTTCACGTTCGATTCTGGCTTTTTCCTTCTTGGCTTCGTCTTCTTTCAGCCATTCGGGTTTAGACGCTTCGTGAGACTCTTTAGCGCTAGCAAGCTTCTTGTCTAAGACAAGTTGCATATTCACTGCTTTTTCGAGTTCCCCAGTTGCTCTCTTGAGTTTGGTTTCATCTTTCTCTGTTGTGATCTTTTCGTTGAGCTTGGTAATCTTGGCGTTGTTTGCCTTGATTGTGGTTTCGACAGCTTTGACATCAAGCTTGTAGAGATTCTTGAACTCATCGATAATGAGTTTTTTCTTCTCTTTCTCAGCAGAGGCGGCTTCTTTCTTTTCTTTCGATGCTTCGGTCTTAAGAGCGGCCTTAGCTTCCTTGTCTTTGACTTCAGCAGCTTTTTCTTGCTTCTTCATGTACTCAGCAGCTTTCTTGAAGCTTTCGGGTACTGGAGGCTCTTCTCCACCGAGATCGCATTCTGCTTGCAAAGCAGCGTACTCGACGCGAGCCTGATCGATCTTGGAGATATTACAGGCATCTCCTTTTTCGGCTCTGTTTTCGAGTCCGGCGGTTGCGAGGTTTTGCCAGAACTTGCATGTCTTTTCGATTTCAGAAGCATTGCGTTTACGAACACCACCAGCGGTCTTGATTCCACCTTCTTCAGTGCTCTTTGCAGTTGAGGTCGGGCCAGCTTTTGCACCGAATTTATCGTTGCATTGTGTGGCGAAGTTTTCACCGGAAACGCCTGTGTTAGCGAGTTCAATCATCCACAACCAGCCAGAATCGGCGACATCATCTTCTTCGAGATACTGACCCATTTTGGTGAGAATCTGGACTTTGAAAGAATCGTTATCGATTGCATCGAGGAAGACGCTAGCTTCTTCGTTAGCTTGTGGGAACTGCTCAACTCTTTCATAAACGTCGAGGATTTTGCCACGCTGAAGGATAGTGGAACGCTTAACGGCATTACCAGTATCTTTGATGATTTCGTCTTGTGTTTTGCCTAAGCTGCGAAGGTTGCGGTAGGTACGGGCTTCGTCGAGTTTTGACAGGGTTTCTTGTTGCATACCCAAAATCATCTGGTCAGTGATGACCTTTGATGGGTCGGCTTCTGCGGGATGGATGATAATATCGAAGCTTGAGAGACCAATGAAGACACCAGCGGTGAAGCGGCGATGACCATCAACAATACGGTAGGTATTTTCGGGGTCTTCCACTTCTTCAAGGATTTCGAGGTCTTGTTCCATCAATTTTATATTAGCTCGGACACCCTCAATCATACGTTCTAACTCTTCGTAGTCGGTCTTCTCGGTCTCTTTATCGAGATCTTTGAGTTCTACCAAGAGATCTTCTAGTTCAACCCCTCTTTCTTTAAGAGCAGCATAGATGACTTTGAGATCATCAGCAACCTGGAAAACAAGCAGTGGAACCTTCTGTCCCGTGGGTGGCAGCATCGTGCGGCCAAGGCTCTCGACGTTTTTGAGTTCACCGGACTTAATGTTGCTGACGATAATCAATTGTTCGGGGGTGCATGTGGTTAGGATTTTCTTAGCGATTGTCATTCTAGACTTCTCCGTTATTGGTGCGTAAGGCTTACGCAACCTCTTCGTTTAGAACTGGAGGAAACAGTTTCTTCTTACTGATTAGGTTGATTTCTCCTTCAACCCAATCTATTTCATGTATGCAACGCAATTGCATAGGCGCTTTACCGTCAACCAAGGCTCCACCTTCTAGGATGTTTGCGATGTTATCATTAGCGCCAATAATGATAACAGTCGAATTGGCACACTCTACTTTCAAAATTCTTTTCTTGCGAGTATCTTGTACCAATTTTCCTGTTCTTGTCATTTGCTCAACTTCTCGTATGCTACGTCAAGTCCTCTGCCATCAGCCATAAAGAATAGCTTCGGAATCTTCCATCCTGACTTCTCGAACCTGTCTGCAAGTTCCTTTGAAGAGAGGGCTATGTCAATTTCTGTGCGATTTGGACCCCAAGAAAGAACAGATATTGTTCCATGCTCTTTTGATGTTGCCTTCAGGATGAATCTACTCTCTAATTGATCAAGAAGGTATCTATTAATAGTCCCCTCTTGATTGTTAGCAGAGAAGATATGAAAACCTTCCTGTGTTGATTCTTGCTCTTGTTGTGGTTCAGGTGTTGGCTCGCTTGGTGTTGGTATAGGAGCTACTGTTTTCACTGGTTCTGGAACAACTTGTTCGACTGCTGCTTGTGGGGCCTGCATATCTCTGAGTTTTTGAGCACTGATGTTGGCTGCTTCTATATTCTGCTGTTCCTTGATTGCTCTGTCTGCATCAGCTAACTCTTTACTTACCTTATCAGATTCTTGAGGATAGTCAAGGGTTTTTTTATCTTTTTTATCTGGCTCATCTATAACCTCTAGGAAGTCTTCAAGATCAATGTTCTCATTTGACTTGATTCCCTCAATCATTCTTACTTGATTGGAGACTACTGGACCCAGCAGGTTTTGGGTCTGCTTTACAATACTTTCCGCTATACTCTTTACGAGAAGTAGTGCTGGCTTTTTTGTATCATTGTAGACAACTGGTGTTGGATACCAAGCCTTAGAGGTGTATCCATTGTTAGTAATGGTCATTCCTCTCATCTCAAACATGATTGGTATCTTAGAGAGACCATGTATGATGCCTCTTTCAACATCAATCTTGAATAGTCCGGTAGACATGATGGTAGAAAGGAAACCTATCATTGCTCCCATTCCACGGTATGACTTTATAGTCATGTCACACTCGCCAAACCGTATTGTTTCTGGATGGAAAAACTTGTACTTAGTGAAGATGCCGCATGAACCACTTTTGAAGTCAGGGCATTCATTTGCATTACATTCAAAGTCAAAGAAGTCTTCACCTCTTCTTCTTGAGGCATTACCAGTGCGAATAACACCCTCGTCGAAAACACTAAGGGCTCGACCACAAAATAGCTTTCCTTTTCCTCCTGGGCCTTTCCAAAAGCTAAACCCAGACTCGATACACTCATGGATATGGTCGCTTGTCAGAAAGACAGGACCAAAACTCTCTGGCTCTGGACCAATCTTTTCGTGCATCTCATGGTCAAGGTCATAGTACCCCTGGTCGTTTCTTACGGTGTTGCAGAACTGAAAGAATGGAAGCTTCTTGATTGCAGCTTTCTTACCTTTGACTCTGGTAGAAGCAACCTCTTGCCCAGAAGGTACACCAATTCTAATGTGGTTGGCCCTCTGGGCTTCCTTGCGAATAATCATCAGCATGCTTTTTTCTTCTCCAAATTAGCAATTAATATGACTAACACTTACAGAAGACTTATACCAGATTTCTCATAGTCATCAACCAGGACTAATGAAAATTCTTCGTTTACCCTTCTTGTCATCAGTGGGATACTCTACCTGGGTAGATTTATGATCTGGAAACATCGAAGAGTGATGCCATGCTACAGGGGCCTCCCTTATGGAAGGTGGAAGCTTATGGTTAACAACAGGTGCAGCCTGTCTTCCTTGTGTCTTCTTTGGTGGGCTTCTCCAGCCAAGGAATCTATGAATAGATCTACCTTCGGCATTGTTTACCTGAGTATACGGAGTGCATCTATCGCTTGTAGCAGGTTTAACCGTTGGGTCCATCACAAATGTCTCTGCGCATCTTGGATACAAACCTGGGGGAACACCATCGGCTCTCCAATGCGGAGAATCTTCAGGTCTAGAAGATTTTTTCCCCGCTTGGACGAAAGGGACAGGTTTCTGTGCTCCTTCAATCGACTCTACTCTACTTCCAATTGTCCTGATTTCATTTGATAGAGACATCAACATGTTCTTTATTTCGCTATCCTGAGTATTTACCTGGTTGTCATTTGGAGTAGGAGCAGGTGCAACGTAAGTAGCCGCTTGCTTCTGTAGTGAACTAGGAAGATCGTTTAGAGTGGCTTCACTATTCAGTGATGGACCGAGAGAGTTACTGAGCATCCCATCATTCGATGAAGCAGCAATAAGCTCATCTGCTAGATTCATAACATCGACAGAGGGATTTTGTGGTTGCGTAAGGCTTACGCTTGGTTTTTGAACCACTGGTTTAGCTAGATTCTCACCAGTGATCTGAAAGATTTTTTCCTTCAATATTCCGTTAACAATAGAGGCTACATCAGGAAGGTTTAGATCAGAAGCTATGCCAGCTAACCTATCAACCACCTCTCCTTCTACTGGAACCTGAAAGTATTCTGGAGATCCTGTACTCATCTTTTATTTCTCCGTGTTTTGTGTGAAGAGGTAGTTAATCTATCCCATGAAGTTCATCATAGAGCTAAGTGCGTTGCCTGTGTTGTCTTCTGGTGTTTCATCGACAACAGGTGCTTCAGCAGGAGTTGTCACAAACACACCGTGTTCTTTATCGATGCTGTACCCATTCTGAGACATGGCTCTGACAAACGAGCTTGGATCGACATTATTTCTGACACATATCTCAATAGCAGAATTTCCATCCGTTAGAGATAGCGTTGCAATTTTGTTTTTATCTTCTGAAGAGAGGTCATTGAAGTCACTCTCCATTTTCTTCTTAAGAATAGGCTCTGTAGGAAGAAGACTCTCTGGATACACGATAGAACCTGCTTCTGCTCCTGGTGCTACTTCAGGATAACTAACAGCACCTCTTTTGTTTTCTTCTGGAGTAGAAGCTTCTGGATGCATACCGTCAACAAGATCGACTCTCTTTGTTAGGCAGAATCCGTACTCAAGAATCTCATCCCATCTCTTAATAAAGATAGCGGGCTTGAGTTGTTTCTGGTCTGGTTTAATGTTTTTGCTGAATCCATTCTCACCATAGAAGGAATACAGGCCAACAACATCAGGATCGATTTCAAGAGTAACGAACTCTTCGTTTGCTCCAGCTATAATATAAGCCAAGCTTCCATCGGGAAAACCAGACAAAGCATTGACAAACATAACTTGATTGTCAGAGTTTGACACAAGCCACTCACCCATGCGGATTCTGGCAGCATCTTTTCCTGCTGGGCGATAGATGTTTAGTCGTTCTTGTATTTCGTCAGAGATCGTGCCAACGAATCTGCTGAGACTTTCAGAATCGTTTTCGATAGCACCAAGTGAGATACCGGACTCTTTAGCCATGCCAGCGGTCAAGAAGATAAGCTTCATTGTTTCTGAGATGACATCCTTCATGCTGAAGTCTTCTGGATACTCTTTGTACAGTCCTCCAACTTCTGGGATCTTTTCTGTGAGTAGGTTGATTACTCTCTGATCCTTCATTAAATCTGAATCGTTGACTTTCTTATGGGTTGTACCTTTGGTTAGCTCCGCAGCCATCTCTCTGTATTCATCTGGATTCGTAACACCGAGATCTCCAGAAATCTCAATCTCTTCGTCATCATCGAACATGCTGCTGACTTCAATCTCTTTGTCGCCTTTAGTCAGTTCGGCAATCTTTAGCCTATCATTATTCATAACAGCCTCACTAAACTCTTTTTTGTTCTTATCAATAACTTCTTTGCTCATTACCTTCTCCAATTGTTTGCGTAAGCCTTACGTAAGTAATACTTACATGATACTTACATGATACTTCTTACGCATTAAAAAAAGAGCAAGATATATCTGGTACACCTTGCTCTTAGTACCAACAGGCACTATCTCACATCGTAGTGATTAAGTCAATAGGAATTTTACACCTATCATTCATACTCAGCATCACCAAGATACTGATCTCCAGAAAGAGTTACAGAGTTAGATATTTCTTCTGGCTTCATCCCTTTTATATGTTCTCCTAGCCACAGGGTGAACTTAGGGTTCTTTCTGAATCCTCTGCCGCCCTTAGCTTGTTCTATCATGTTTGAACGGATAAGGAACTTCCATAGCTCCTTAAAGTCTTCAACGTCCATATCGACCAATACAGATACATCTTCCTTGCGAAAGAAGTCGTGAGTTAGCATGTGATCACAGAACACCAAGAACCATGTATTACCAGTTAGTGTTCTGCCTAAGTCCTCTCTTTGCTTGTCGGTTAGTGTGTTTCTTGCTTGCCACGACTTTGCATATACATGAAGGTTCATTTTGCCAACAGATGTAGACAATTGCACAAATACATCTGCTGCGAACTCAACATGTTCTGGTTTTATCCAAAGGTTCTCGCCTTCGGAATCAGATGAGTAGCACATGGCTGCAACAGACTGAGCTATCCTAGCAAGCCTGAATCTCATGTCGCTACCTTCTGCAAGTGATATGTCGCACTCAAGCCATCTAGCTATATCAATAGACTGCTTCATCAGAGTAGTAACAGCCTGCTCAGTCCATTTGATATGTTCTGTCTTCCTTGTCCATGCCCATAAGATTAGGTTCTTGCAAGAGTTTGGTTCATATTCTCCGTAGTCTCCATCTGTAGAGACCTTATTAAGATCTTCCAAGCTAACATCACCAGACCTACATATAGAAGCTAGGTCAAGTCTGCGTATATCTTGCTGCTTAGTCATAACCGCATTAATAGCCTTGATTCCGAAGCTGTACCCATCTAGCTTGCCATCACCAGGAGGGTTCGCAAGGAATATCATTCTGGTTCTACATAGTGTTGTTCCACTAACTATACGATTGACCTTTACTATTCCTGACGATCTCATACCTGTCATCATCTCAAGGTCTTCTGCGTCTAACTGGTGGAACTCATCTATTACAACCAGTCGCCTATCCTCTTGTGGTAGTACACCCCAAACAAGCATTTTTCCGTACTTTGTAATGTCAATACTATATACGATGCCTGTGCGTGATGCGCCTCCACATTCTATCGAGCGTCCAAGATTGTAATGTCGCATGAGGCTTTTGCTGATACTACTCTTGCCTTGCCCTGGATCTCCAACGACTAGCAACTGCATCCAGCCTCTTTCTTCGATGTCCTTCTCACTTAGCTTTACTGCCATAGTTGAGTGAAACACCAAGTCCATTGCTAGTATCAACTCATCTCTTCCTCTAATACCTATATGTGATGCAATCTTCTGTATTCTATCAAAGACTTTACCTTCTACCGTATCTCCTTCTTTTACAGCATGTATAGAGTATAGTTGCTCCTTTAGCTCGTCTGTGACTGTAAACTTATCTAAGTCAGACTCACTACTAGTCATGCCAGAAATAGCAAGATGAATACTCTGGTCTTTAGGTGATGCCATTGGCATAGCAACAATCTCTACTTCGGTATTCTCTTTTGACAAGATAGAGTCTTCTTCTCTAGTAGCTAGGAATCCTACTTGCTTTTTAGCCTCAAAGCTTTCTGCATCCCATACTGAAGACGACGACTCATCAATTGATGGAGGTTTAAGCATCACCTGTCTAATAGTGGCACTCTGAACCTCTTCCATCCTCCACGACTGGCACTTTGGATGAATACCAGCCAAGCTACGTATCATCCCTTTCTTCATCTTAGATGTCACGTCAATTAAGGCTAGTCCATTACGTAAGAGGTTTATCTCCATTGTTCTAGACAATGCCTGCCCGTGTGTATCTTCGCTGCTTATTTGCTCAGAAGTACTAGGCATTGCACATGTATCGCAAAGAACAAGATGAGTATTCCCATCACTGAGAATATGAGGACAACTAAGTCTTACTTGTGCTGGAACAGAAAATGCTCTATCCATGAAGCCAATTAGGTGTGCGTAAGCCTTACACGGAGTCCGATTGTACTCAGGTCTGATGAATTCTTGAAGCTCAATTCTAGGAGCATCACTTGAACTTGTCTCAGAACTCTCGACAAACTTACAGTTGTTGTATAGACATGGTATTGACACCTCGTTATTTGAGTTGTTAACACCAGCACACGACCTGATAAATTGACACTCGAAGTTGTATATAGAGTCTTCAGTAAACACACGACGCATGATTGCTCTTGCGTTTGCTACTCTTTCTTCCTCTTTTTTAGTGTCCCAGGGAATACCTCTTGTCCATTCCTCAATGATAGCCCATGAGTCATCATACGACCGACCACTATCATTTAGGAAACAAAGCAACGACAAACAGGCTTTATTGCGCTTGTCTGTTGCGAACTCATATTCAAGTATAGCTTTTATACATATTGGGAATGATTGGTCATCAGCAGCTTTGATGACAACCTTAGTCTTATTTGACGTGTTTTTCAGTCTTTTTTCATTCTGAAACTCTTGGTATGCATGCCTTAGCCATTTTGTGCTGTCTGGGTTGAACTCTATACTAGCAAGCTCTTCGTCACTATATAGTGCTCCTCTTGGCTCACTTCCTAATTCTCGTATCTCATCGACAGACATCATGTCTAGTTCATTGAACTCTATCTCGACCTTGTGCTGGTCTACAAGGTCTCCTTTACCCCTCTCCCATTGAGTACTTCGCTTAGAATCTGGCAACCTAAATGTTCTTCGTACAGAATACACCTGTTCGTCTAGAGTTTTCAAGTTAAGTAATTCTGCGTAATGGAATGCAATAACCTTGTAGAACATGTGTAGTTCTGGGTCTGGTAGTATGCCAAACATACGAGGATCTATTGTAATGTGGAAGCCTCGACTCCCCGAGTACCAGATACGCAACACTCCTTTGGCTGGATTGACAGAGTTTATAATGAACGTGCATAGCTTCATTGCATCCTTACGAGAGTCTTCTAGTGTTGTCCCTCTCTTTTCTGATGCATCGAACTCAAAGAATATCGGAGCTATGTATGGCTCACTATGCTTGTCTTTTCCCTCGAATGGTGTTGGATGAATCTTGAACTGCTGTAGAGTACAATGTACGTCTGTATTCCCTACAGCTTCAGTCCACGCTGAGATGTTCTCTATTCTTATCCTTGTCCATTTTTTCTTACTTCCTGTAGCCCATACCTCAACAAGACCATGCGGCTTGTAGTACGGAGCTATAGCTTCTGAGTACCTCTGAATTACCGTAGTTCTGTTCATTATTACCTCGGTTGATGATTATGGCTATAGTGGCGATTAAGTTCGTGATATGCTGTTATTCTTATACCACATGTAAGGCTTACGCACTTGAATAAATGTATGCAAATATTCTATGCAAGAAGTATGCCAACTTATAGAAAACACAAAATGCATATACTTGTGTGATTCCACAGTGACGTTTTTTGTCACTCATTAATAGTTTGTTTCCACAAAAAGCGCAAAAGAGCAATTATAATAGATAGAGGACTTATGTTTTTCCAAGTTGCGTAAGCTCGTATATATGCGTTTTGCTTGTCAATGGGTATCAAGAAAATAGTCAATAAAAAATTCTAAGTACTCAATCCGTAAGGCATTCTAAGCGCAAATCTCTAACCCCAGCCAGCCCACCCAGTAATAATACTATATATATTTAAATATATAAACTTAAATATATATTCATATATACTATTCTTTTTTCTTCCTCGTCCCTCCAACCCCTGTATTAGTTTTACCCCTTGTATTAGTTTTCTCAAATAAACTGTTTTATCACTTTCTCCGATTTGGTTCTCATGACCTACCTGCGGGGCTGTATATATGTCTGAAGTCTGTTTTAGGGGGAACTAGTTTGGTAGGAATTGATGAGTATATAGGAATCCTTCATATGGTGCCCACAGAGTGGATTCTAGGTGTCCAGATGAACATCGTATCAAATGAGTATGTAAGCCTATGCAGAATTTGCTGTCAGGAGCTATCAGAGTGCTTCTGGTCAAATAGTAATGGTGAGAATCGAAACGGCTCATGAGTAAGGCTTACCAATTGTCTAGCTCATAGCTTCCTCATTATAATCCTGAGCCGTGCTGGTCAATTCCCTAGGTGATTATATCCACTAGGATTGCTCTGAGGATAGCAGAGAGCAACACAGCGAGCATTCTGTTGCGCGTTCGATACAATGTTCATCTGCATAAAGTAATGCTCTATGTACCCCTAGGATAACACATCATTCATAGTTGGCACGCTTCTTGCATAGAGAAATAACTAGGTATAAGTAATCTAGTAGGCAATTCAGCCTATAAATTGGAGAAGAATAGAAATGAGTAAGCCTTACGCAAACGGAGAAATAGATGTTCAATATTGAAGAAAAAGTTATCGCCGCATACAATCACGAAATGGATAGTGCTGAAAGTGATTCTCTCAAGATTCACAAATGGATGAAAGATCTGTTATCATCGGGTAGTCAAGATGCAGATGATGATATAGCCAGCTTCTTAGAAACACTAATCGCAATACTTAAGGGGTATTGCGTAGAAAATCAAAGTGATAAAGATGTCAGAGATTGGGTCATTGGACTCGAAGTTGAATTCAAAGAGAACCCAAGGAAGTCTATGCGCATAATGGATACAATACAAGGAGAAGCAAAAAATGAGTTCAGAAGAAATCGCTAAAAAAGCAGCACAATTGGTAAGAGATAAGCATAGAAAATACTGTCGCCTCTATGATTCAAAAAGGCGACTGACAAAGGCAAGCAATAAGCTTGAGAAGTATATGAAGGACAATGGAGTCAGGTCTGTCTCTCTCAATAGTTCGATAGGCAATCCTGACAAAGTTTCCATTACATTCCACGATGGAGAAATTGCAGACGAAGTGGTTGTTAGTGAGAAAATTAATCCTAAGCTAAAAGACCTATTCTAGAACTTCAACACTGGGACTCCGTTCATGTTATTGGTTTCGCTGCACAACCCTCTATTGAAGAGGTGTGCTATAGCTGCTGATGACATCCAGTCCCACTCTTCTTTATTTAGAATAGTCTCTTCCAACTCCCTCTCTATAGGGTTCTTCTCGATCATATCTATAAACTTGCCAGACAAAGAGTAGAGCTTTATTTTATCTGATACTGGCTCAAGATGGAATCCATCGAACGGTCCACAGTAACTAACTAGCTTTTCTCTACCATTCTCTCTTTTTACATAGCAAGAGAAGAAAGAAGACCATTCAAGAGACATAGCACCATCAGGTATTAGTAGGATAGAGTTTCTATCATACGTCTGCCATATAGTTGCTTGTCTCAGTATGTCGGCTATATCATCATAAGGATACTCAGACTCTCCGTATACAACACCTATCAGTCCTAATGGTCTAAGTCGGAACCTAGCCACTGACACGCGCTTTGTCAGAATGTCAACATCCATAACCATAAGTGTATCCAGCATCATTACAATCCTTACTGTTGACTTACTCTGATTGATAGTCTACAATCAGCACGTCATTATATTAAAAACAAATTGGAGAAATCATGTCAAAAAAAGCAAAGCCGATAACAGCATTTGGTGACGGATCTACAGTAATCATAGATCCGAGAAAGTCAAGAAAACACCTCATGGATGTTACTCACATTCTGGATTCCATTGACAAGTCAATGATTAACGAAGGTATTGAGAGGGGGTACGAGTTAGAGACTGTTTTTAACACAGTCAACGATAGCAGGAATAAGAGGCAGCAAGCCAAGGTCACTATCAGTGCGGTAAAAAAAGAATACGATGAACTCTTAGCTGCAAGCAAGCGCACAATCAAATGTCCGTTTAGCAAGACCAACGCAGAAGAGTCCTTCTCTATTGTTATTAGAGACAAAGAAACTCAGAATATCCTTGGTAAGATAGACTTTGTTTCTTCTCGTATCGTTAGAGACTCAATCGAAATCAAGATAGCCCCAGGTACTCCCATCTCTGAATTGAAGCCATCTGAAATTGGAAGAGTCAAGGCCACACTGAATGTGCTACCTACTTCTTTTGTTGGGGAGTTGGTAGCGTTGGAAAATCCGAAGTAGAAGCTCTTTCATCCATGTATTCCAGCTTACTCTCTATACCATGAATAGAGTCTACCCCGCCAACTACAGAAATCATATTTTCAGTACAGAATATAATACAGCATTCATCAGAGATAATGCCGGTATCTTCTCTCTTTGCTCTAACTACTTCGCTATATAGTTTTGACGCCAAGTTACTGCTGTTTCTGCGTATCATTCTTGGTTTGTTGTCCCATGTGCGGAACTCTCCACCTTCATTAAGTAGCTTTTCTTCTTTCAGGAAATTCGTAAACAATTCTGAGAATGTCATTGTTAGTCCTTCGCGTAAGCCTTACGCAAGATCTGTATTCTTGTAGTATTCTAGAGCTTCTTCTTTTGACGGAAACTCACCTAAGTATACCTTGAATAAAGAAGGCATGTATTCTGGAAAGTCTTCTTCCTCGAACATCTGCATACTGTCTATATACTGAGTCTTTCTATGAGTGTTGTCAAACTCTGCAAACTCCTGAGTTGATTTGGGCACATCCCCCGCTTCTGTTCCTCTATTCTCAGATGTGTAGCCTATACACCTTAGGTATGCAACATCGTTATCATCTGGGAGATACAGGAATTTAGTCCACATCCTTCCAGTGTTTCTCAATATATGTTCAACCCAATCTCTAGTTGTGTCCTCATATATTATGTAGTACTTCTTCATAATTCACCTCTTTGACCAACTTGACTCTTATGAATGCCTTGGAGTGTATGGGCCATGTTGATGTTTTTACATTAAGTTTTTCATTAGCCCAAAATTCTGCAATCAAATCTTCAGCCTCTCCTAATATCCCACTTCTATATACCCAGTTATCAACTATCGCAGAGTAACCGCTGCTTATAATCCTTTTGCTTGGCATCTGAACTTCATCTTCAACAGATACTTTGAAAACAGCAAATGGGTCATGTCTAAAGAATCTAGCAAGTTCAAATAGTCCGTCATCATCCAAGTAGTGAACTAGTACGCCAGTTCCTTCTATCGCCTTAGTCCATTCATCAGGACGATATTTCAGCTCGAATACCATACTTGACTGAGATACATACTCAGGATACTTTTCGACGAAGTTTTCCGGCCTTCTAACGACCTTGTAGTACTGCCTGTCCATGACACACCTCTTTTTTTTATTGTTTGTTGCGTAAGGCTTACGCGTACTATACTTATACCAAGGTATAAGATAATGTCCGAAAATACTTATATGGAGAAACTAATGAAAAAAGATATATTCTACTATGAGGACAGATCATTCTTCCGAATCAAGCCTAAATACAAAGATATGAACGAGGAGTCAGCACTCCACTCTATGTTTTACAATGTTACGCCGACTGACTCAGGCGCAATAACAATGGAGGCGTCAAGAGTTAATCTTGAGCTAGTTGAGGACTTAGTTCCTGACATAGAATCGACTAGAGAATATGACATGAGAAAGTCATATCTTGAGAAGATGAATTCTATATACAATAAACAGAGAGAACTTCTAGTAAGACTTAGGCAAGAAATCATATTGCCTTACATGAATGACGAAATAGTACCTGATTTACCAAGAGCGATGTCTCCACTGATGGACCCAAGAAAGCATCAGCAAGTAACACTAAGATGGATGTTTGAGCAGTTAGGTGTCAGGGATACACATGCAATTCTATTCGACATGGGTATTGGAAAAACATATGTGTCTCTTGTATGGGCAGAATTCCTCATTGAGCAAGGCATAATAGATAGAGCATTCGTATTAGCGCCATTATCTACCATGAAGAATGCATGGAGAAGTGACATACGAAAGTTCACGTCTTTAGACCATAGGATACTATGGTCTGAGTTCACTAGTAAAAAGAAGCAGAGATACATAGATGATTGCTTCGACTCCAAGTGCGACATCATATTGTGCAACCCAAGCATAGCATTGGCTGGTCTTATGCCTAGGATTATTGATTGGGGTCCAGATCTAGTTATTGTTGATGAGTCTGCTGGTATAAAGAACTGGAAGTCAAAGACTCTACAGAAGATAAAGAAAATATCTGAGAGTGCAAATCACAAGATGATACTTAACGGATCTCCAGCACCTAACGGCATTGATGACTACTACGGGCAATTCGAGTTCCTAGACAACGGTATCGTACTCGATACACATTATAAAACCTATCGCGAAAAATACCAGTACAACAAGTTTTCATACAACTGGGTTCCAAAGAGAGGGGCAGAAGGGCAGCTAGCAGACCATCTAGCTCCATTCATAGTTAGATTTATGAAGAAGGACGTGCTTGACCTACCAGAAAGAACGCTCATTCTAAAGACTGTGAAGATGGGAAGAAAGCAAGGTTCGTTCTATAAGCACCTATGCGAAGATCAGTTTGCAGAGCATGAAGGTCATCAAGCCTCATATGAACAATTACTTCCAAAGTTCACAAAACTAAGACAGGCAACAAGTGGATTCTTCAAGTCTGATGAAGGAGAAGTGAAGGATCTACCAAGTGCAAAAATGGAGTGTCTTGAGGAACTTGTAGATGAGATGGTTCAAATAAGAGAGAACAAAGGAATAATATGGTGTTCGTTTCAGCATGAAGTCAGAAGTATATCTGCAATGCTAAAAAAGAAAGGTATAAATCACGGGGTTGCCTATGGTGGGCAAACACCTGGCAAAACAATGAAGGCTCTTGATAAGTTCTTAGATGAGCCAGAAGAGATTTTTCTTGTAGCTCATCCTGCTTCGGTTGGTGTTGGGACTAATATGCAGTGTGCTAACTATATGTTTTACTTCTCTCTATCAGATAACTTACTGCACTTCGAGCAATCATTCGATAGAAACTACAGAGATGGACAAGAAAGACCAATTTTTGCATACTTCCTCGTAGCAAGAAACACCCGTGATGAAAAGGTTGTGATTTCGATGAGAAAGAAACAGAGAACTCAGACCATCACATCTACTGGATTTAGCATGGATGATTTCTTGGTTCCTAATATTGAGAATATATGGGAGTCACTCAGGGATGTTGATGATGCGTAAGGCTTACGCAATTGGGTATAAGTCTTTTACTGAACCACAAAACATGTAGGAGTAAAAGATGCCAAGAAAGCAATCAGTCAGAGCAGGTGAAGCATTAGTTGAGGGACGATATTTCCACAGAACCAACACGGCAGTTAGAGGCGACAAAATGTTTCTGTTTGGAAATAAGATAGCGTGGTTAAAAGAAGGAGGAATACACATTACTTCCTGTGGTGAAAAGACACAAACCACAAGAAGTAGGTTAAGTGGAATACCTGGGGTAGATGTGTCTCAGTGTTCTGGAAGATGGTTCCTTAATAATAAACTATGGGAGTTTCCAGAACTGGAGACAAGAGTAACAAAGTCTGGGAGATGGAGATATGTAGACTAGCTAATCCAACGAGGGAGTTGAGACTCCACATGAATTAGCTTAAGCAGTGGTTCTATACGACTTCTTCCAAACAGAAGGTTTGTCTTAAGTTTGGAACTTAGTTTACTGACAAGCCTATCCTTGGAACCAACCATCTTGCAAACGGACTCGAATATCAGCATGTCTGATATTTTTTTAATCATATCACCGCCGACTGTGCCAATTGGGGAGTTTGATTTCTCAAAGAATATGATTGCCATTTGCTGTCCGAACATGTGTAGTTCAGAGTATACATCATTGAGGTTCTTGCACATCATCATGTCTAAGGAATGCATATTCAGGTTTGGAGACTGACTGTATTCCTTGCTGTGATTATCATAGGTAGGTATGATTGATCCTCCAGATATAGCTCTTATTGTCATCATGTACAAGGAGTGAACAGGAAGATTTGATCTCCAGTTGCATGCCGAAGCTATAGGGTTGCATGCTTGCTTAAGAGCGGAGCATATATCAACAAGGCTCTTCAAAAGAACAGCACTAGCTTCGTTTACACCAGAGAAAGGCTTAAACATCCCAAAGTTGGACATAGCCATAGTAGAGGCATCTAATGTGCTATCCATGAACTCAAGAGCTTCGAGTTGACTCGTAAGCAAAGATGGAAAGTTGTCCATTCTATTCTCTTTATTTCCCCTATCAAAGCCATTGTTGTGAATAGCTTCCCCAAACTCCTTTCCTGTAGCCCAGTTCATCAACCTGGTCCTGTAGGCCATAAGTAAGTTTTTTACTAGAAGTATAGGGAGTGTTCCAGGTATAGTCCAATCCCACCTACACACATCTACCATTTTTGATACAAACGAATCCTTTCCGCTGTAATCGTATGCTAGATCTTCAATCTTTTTACTAGAGAACCTCTTGAGTTCCTTCTCTGCTGCTATAGCTATATGTCCTATACTATCTGTTCCGTCCTGCAAAGCAATTATGTTTAGAGCAGCTATTGCCTTTATGTACGTGTTAACTTTCTCGGTAGTAATAGACTTGATGTATTTACCAGGAACCATTAGTTTGTTCATTTTACATTCCTCAATGCATGGGTGATGAATCATTATATATTGGTACAAGATAGAAGGTCAATACAATTTACACTAACAGGAGATCGCCATGAAAGAAGCAGTTTGGTTTGCAACTCCAAGATCAATCATCAATTCTAGAGACAACTTATGTCAATCAAGAATGATTAGATGCATGGAAGAAGATGGAGATATAATATCCATCTTCAGGGGTCTAGGATTGAACACTAAGTTTACTGAATATACTCTGTCAACAAGTCTTAGATCTCCAGCGCACAGGATTCTTTCAAAAGGAGAAGGCACTTATCAGATATTCAAAAGCATGATTGAAAAGTACGTCGAGATGAATGAAATTATCTCAGACATACTTAGAAACTCACTTTATTCACTCATAATGAGTCCACACATTCTTGACATGGCAGGACGCATAGATGGAAGACATCTTATTGAAATGCTTCTTGGAAGAGAAGAAAAGATCAATGGAATGGATGTTGATAATCTACTTCGTGGAGAAGACAACACAGCAAGATATAAATCTATAAAATCTAAAACCAAACCATCAGAAAGATTCATGAAGCTCAAAAGGTGGATCTCTCTTATGTCTACCTGTAAGAACATGTCTAATACTGTAGACTCAATAGCTAGCAAATACCCTTCTAATGTTAAGGGCATCGTGATGTTCAGTAACGGAAAGATAGAAGATGACGACAGTATGTACATGGACTTCGAGTACATGCTTGTTGGAACCTCAAACTCTGCAATAGTAATGAATGGTGGTCTGTCTGTAGACCATGAGAAATCTCAGATGCACACGTAATGCGTAAGGCTTACGCAAGGAGGGACAGTGATATATTTATCAGGACTCTATCTAAATGCTAGGAAGCTACCAAAAGGTGCTTCAATGTATGGACCTAACTGGTGTTATCTATTCTCAGAAAAAGAGGAAGACCTGAGAGATTTTGTTCATGTTTTAGGTTGGTCTGACAAGTGGTTCGTGAAAGGTTCAGATGAGCATGTTCCTAGGTTTTATCTATCAGCACCAATGAGAATGAAGGCAGAAAACCTAGGGGCGATGATACTATCCGACGAAGAGATAATATACTTCCTGAAAGACTTAAGGGATGAAAGAAAACTGAAAGAGTAGGTGCTTATGTCAGAATCAATCCTTATGGATATTTTCAATAACCCAGAGAAGTATGAGGAGAAAATAGTCTCTGTTGTCAGAAGGTTAGACGATATTCTTTCAGAAGAACTATATGGGCAGTCGATAAAGGAGGTTATGATAGAAGATGCACTAGAGATGCTTAACTCCTCTAGTGTTGGAAATAAGATGACAAGGGTTAGACAAAGGAATTCGTGGTGCAAGCACTACATAATCCTTGACCTATACTCAGAAGCATACTTGCAAGATCCAGAATCAGTATGCTCGAACTGCGATAAGGTATATGAAGACAGAAATATCTTCTGGATAACAGGAGATGAAGGAAAAGTTCTTCCTTATTGCTATTGGTGCATGATGAATGGAAGGTGTGAGAAATGTAAGAGGTGGGCAAAAGGTTTAGAAAGAAAAAGAAGAGTGTTCGTAAAAGCAAAAACAGATGGGTATAGAGAAGCCCACAAGTTACTATGCAAGATGTGTGAAAGGAACTCGACATGAATGGTCAGTGTAACTAGATGGCTAAGGCCACATCAATAAAACTTATCGGACAATCATCTGATAAGTGGGGCGGTTCTCACGTAGTAGAGTCTGAAAAAGAGTATCCATTGAACAGAAAGAATAAAACTGTGACGTGGGGTTCTTGGCTTTCTCGTGGAATTATCCCTAAAAATGCATCATCAAGATGTTGTTTGTGTGGAAATAAAAATATACATGTACTAGTCGAACATTCATTGTCGGAAATAAATAGAATAAAAGAAGAGTTTGGCAGAAAACAAATGTTGATGCCTAGGATAAAAATATGTACATTGTGTAAAAAAATATAAGTTGACAAATGAACAACAGTGTGAGACTATGTACGCATACTCCTTTGCGTCACAACCTCCGCATAAGAGTTGTTCATTAGACCTTCTCCAATAAAGAAAGGGACTTTCTGGCTGGCTACCGGATTGTCCCTTTTTTTATTGTGTATAGCAGAAGATTATCACACCGATGTACCATATAGCCACAAGTATGGCTACATCATATTTTTTTATTATCCTTTTTGTTTTCCTTGCAATTCCTCTAGACTTGTTGGATCTGGATCTCCAAGGCCACATTCTTTCATTTCTTTTTTTATCCACTCCCATAACTCCTCTATTTTTCCTTTGTCTATCCCCGACACACCATAGAAGAAATCTCCACAACTTTTTATATCTCTATCTCCAAAAACAACAGCCCTAACAGTTTCGTCTACCATATGCTGAAGGAGATTTTCATACCCAAGAATCTCTTCTCCGCATGAGCAATCATATACACGAAGTATTTCATTGTCTGATTTCGAGTACGCAGCTGTTTGTTCATGTCTATTTTGAAGAAATATACTTCCGTTGCATCCAGCGAACATGTGAACATCTTCCCACTCGAAGTCTTTTACTTCGGTGCTTCCTCTTTTGAATAGAAATTGCAGTAGCTCGATAGCCTCCTCTACTTGACATCTGTCCCATTCTGATATGCAGTGAATGTTAGCTAGTTCTCCAACCTTTTTGTATTCGATCATTAGACTTTCTCCGTTTGCGTAAGGCTTACGCATTAGTATGAAAACTCAATCATGTGTTCCACAAATTGTGGTGGCTTAACACATATTGATTTAGGCATGTCGCCGTGTGACATGAACACTGTGCATCCAGACAGAGATTTATCCTTACTAGACATAGCTTCGTCTATCTGGTCTTTGTACTTGTAGTCCTCCGATCTGACACCAAGTATCTTTCTGGTATCGATTAGGTAAACCCAGGTATCTACATCTTCTGCTATCTCAACAATCAATATGATCATGACATGCTGTCCTTTGCAACCTTATTGCTAGATATAGTAAGAAAAGATAGTTCTGCTGGATTAATAAAGTCTCCATTGAACCAAGGATGTTGAGGGAAGCTTGTTTGAACCTTATGAGGAACGAACTGACCTAATTGATATTTTGAGTCCAGATAAACGAAGTGGTTCTTGTAAGCTTTTGCTTCTGCCTCTGTATAGAAATTCATACAAAGCATTTGTTGTTCGAGTACACTATAGAGAATATACAGCCCACCAGGAATAACCTCGTTTCCTATGGTGAGTATAGTATTCTCTTTCTCTCTCTTCTCAAATACCTTAACACCCATAATCATCTTTGCGAACTCATGTATAGGCTGTTCTATCTGAACACCGTACACGACAGATGATTTTATGAACGTACTGTCTTCTTTTACGAGAAGAGTTATCTTGGTCTCTGGAAAGTCAGCCTGGTTAGGAAGCACTGGAGTTAACCACCTCCCAACCTGCTCATTACATTCAGCTACAGTCCACTTGTACACATGAGATAGTTTATCACTCAAAGCCATTTTCTCCTTCTTCTGCGGTTAGTTTCTTCATGCATCTACCTAAATGCCTTGGCAGGCCGCATCCAGCGCATACGGAGATCCCTTGTATTCCTTCATGACTAAGAGCCTTATTCAAAGGAATAATAACAATTTCTAGCCACTCACTGATTGGAATATCTTTATCTAGATAGCCAACATGCTTTGCTGCTCCAACTAAATAATTTGTGAGTTCGATAGTGAGATTGCTTGTTGTTTTGAAATGCGTAATAATATCTGATAGTTTCATTAAATCCTCATTTGCATAATTGCTTCACGGAATGACTGGTCTTCCATTCCAGTTAATCTAGCCATCTTCATTTTGTTATCTTTGTCTCTTGCATCAATGAAGACTATAGAAAGAATATCATCTGATATGTTTTTAACTGCTGCTATCAGATGTTTTATGTTCACGCAGAATGAGCTAACAGCTTCGTACTCATCTAGCACAGTGCATTTGACTCTAGATCTTGTCTTGAGACCAGCAGCACTCAGTCCAACTATCAAGTTTCCTTCTGACAACTGACACACTATTGGCAAGCCATGCTTCTTTTTTGAGGATGTCTGTATTCCTGCACACCTATTTAGTGCAACAAGGAATTCTTTTCTATCCACAGCAACACTCCTCTGTCCGTGCACATCAAAGAAGAACTGACCAAATGAGTTTGCAACAGGTGGTGTCTCGATCATGGATATAGACATGACAGTTTTACCTGCTCTAAATAACATCTTGCTGTCTGTGATTGCCCATGAGAACTTATTCTCCTTGCTCATGTGCTCAAGGAACTTTTGTAATGGCTTGATTGCTGAGATGTGAATGCTGTGGTTTTTTCCACATGGACTAATATTATCTGTTATTGACTGAGCAAGTGCTGTGGCGTCAGTGACAGATAAGGATAGTTTGCCATCGACAGTACCAAAGACAACACTCTCGACTATAACTCTTGACGGTGCAGAAGTGTTGCTTTTTTTATCATGCAACTTTTCTACCTTCTTTAGTCCATCAATGAGGGAGCTTGGTATAATAGGCGAGAAATGATGATCTTCATCTATCTCCTCAGCCGTATATTGAGTTGATACCGGAATTTCTGAATAGCTTTCTCCGAACGAGATGATAAGTTTTCCACACTCAGAACCCTCCTCATCCTTAGTGTCGATGATTGCCTCCACATGTACATCTTCATTCTTGTTAGCAATGCCCATCTTGCAAAATATCTTTGGGTCAACACATACTACTCCTGACTCTTCAACAAGAGTTTCTATTTCTGAATATATAGGAGTATTAAACCCCACTGTGCTGAACTTTACTACTTGTTCATCATCATCAGATTCAATAACTATAAGCTTCTCACCTTTGCCAGATATTGCACTATCTACTGCTGATAGAATAGCGTTCCATTTTGGGACGTTCTCTTTGAAAATATCGAACACTAGGCTACTCTTCATGTCTTTTCCTTTGCGTAAGCCTTACGCGACACCCAATTCATTCATTAGTTTCTTGTATTTTCTCTTGACACGGAAGATAGTTTCGTTATCAGGTCTGCACAACCTCTCATGTAGCGAGTCAACAAGGATAGTAATTGCACTGTTAATGCTTTCGTGCCAGTCATAGTCTCCAACTATATCCAGAACCACTGTATTTGATAGGTAGTGCATAGTCTCGATCATATCCTGTAGTCGCTCGTAGGACTGATCTAATCTAAGGTTGTAGTTGCGCACACGGTCTATTCTAGTGCCCTTGTTTACCGGCTTAGGCCACGACATGTAGGCATCTTCGTACTCATTCACCAGCCCATTATAATCACCATGCCCAAATATGAGTCTCCATACTTTTTTTAGCTCATCATTATCTTCATGGCACTCGCTAAGGCCAGATACTCCACTAAAGAACATTCCAGTTAGTTCGTCAATTCCTTCCCAGACTGTGTACACACTGGATAGTAATTCCTTGTAATTTGCAGCCATTGATAAACACCCCTTATTATGTTAGAATTATTTCTTCCTCTATATATATTATACCACTATATATGATATAATGTTACCAAATTAAGGAGAGTCTAGTTATGGGAAATAGTAACAGTAATCTTCCAGGTTCCAGCTTTCTAAGTAGTAAGAAGATAGCTGAGATGTCAGAAAAGATGAGTGAGCATTCTGAGGGTCTTGCTAGCAGAATCGGCGAGGCTATTGGGCAAGACCAAAGCAGAATGCAGCCAGCAAGAGGCGGTAGTCAGTACGAAAAAGACACTGATTATGGAGAAATGCATACTCCAGAAACCGTGTCTTTGGATGGTGGCGATGTAGGCTTCGGTTTAGACGGAATGGTTAGCACTGTTGCTGACAATAAAATCAATTCACCTGAAGGAATACCAAGTATCTTTGCTGAAGAAGACGACAAGGAAGATGAAAACAATCCACTTGAGAAACTAGAAGACGGCTCTGTGTTATGCAAACACTGCGGAACTCTACTAGAAGACAAGTCTATGATTGAAATTACTGATGGTGAGATCTTGTCATACATGGTCGGTGGAAAGATAATTAAGGATATTCCAGTAGGAAGAATCGGAACTACGTGGCAGAGTCTTGATGGTGGAGAAATCTCATATATTAACGAACGGATAGCGGAGCTTGTTGAAGCTGGTGTCGTAGCCAACTCCAACGACTACTCTAATAAACAATCGCTATTTCAAATGGTGTTTAGTCTCACAAGGCTAGATGGCAAAGATATGGGCACCCCCAGTAGTAAAGAGAATAGTGCAGAAGTAGTTGAAGCGTTCAATAAAAAACTGAAGAGAATGAACAACCTTGGGCAACAAATGCTTGTCAGGCTTAGTTCCAAGCAATCTCTACTTGAGAGAAGCATTGAGAATAAGATTGATACGGAAGAAAAAATAAAAAACTGATAGAGTCCCCTGAAGGGTGGTCTGTATCTAGGCTAGTTCTAATGGGGACGTATGGCCCAGTTGTCCCAGGAACCCTTATGGAAGAGCTTGCACACAGGGCATTAAGCGATTTACAGAATGAGAAAATATCACATGCTGTATTTGTCGCATCTGCTTCTAGTACTGGAGTGTCATCAGAGAACATAAGGGAAGCTCAGAAAGAGTACATAAAGTTTGCTAGTCCAAGAGCTAATAGAGACCAGCAAAAGAAAGACGCTGCTACAAGAAAGTTGGTTGAGACTCAGGCAAAAGCCGGACCAATCACTATAACTCCTGCCGCAAAGCCTAGAAATCAAGGGCTAAGAAAAAGAAAAATCCCAACCAAAAAAAGGAATGCGTAAGGCTTACGCATGTAGATTGAATGGCTTATAAAGAAAGAATTAAGTACGATCTAGAAGTAGACCTTTCATCTGCTCAGGCCACCATGTCTAACGCTATGAACATGGCTGGTCAGTCTATGAGCGGCGCTTATGGATCGTTGCAACAAGGAGCGGGTTACGTTGTTCCAAGTATGCAAGGTTCATACAATTCTTTTATGGGCGCTCATGCTCAGTATAGAGCAATGAACCAAGCAGCATTTAACACAACATCAGGAATGCATTCAGGTGTAGTTAATGCAGCCGCAATATTTAATGACCCGTCTATAAATGGAGCAAGTGCCGCTACTGGCGCAGCAATGTACACAGGTGCTACCGCTGCTGGATGGGGAGCAGTTGGAAAAATAGCTCCTGGAATGAGTGCTGGATATAGTGCTGGTTCTGCTATGGCTGGAAGGGTCGGCTTTGGTGGACTAGGCAAGGTCATCGGTGGCGTTGCTGGTAGCCTTACAGCTATGGTTTTACCATACATGGCAGTTGATGCAGTTGTCGAGGCAGTCGGAAATGACATGGCTCAACGAAACAAGCTTGCTAGTTCTATAGGCACATATTCTGGTCAACACGGAAATATGTTTAAAGGTGCCAACTTTTCTCAAAGAGAGAGAAGGGATATGGCTAGCTACATACAAGACACAGCTTATGGTATGGATAGAGAGTCAGGTGGTAAGTTTGACATTGGTGTTGGTGGTGCTAGTGAAATTCTGCACAACTTTGGAAACAAGATATTCAAAGACCCAAATATATCAACAAAGAAGTTCAGGGAGGCATTCTCTGCAAAAGCAAAGCAAGTAAAAGATTTTGCTATGGCATTCGATAAAAGTATAAAAGAAGCCATAGATACTATGAAAAGCATAGAGAAGCTAGCTCCAGGCGCAAATCCAATGTCTATGGCAGCTAACCTAGGCTCATCAGGTGCATTGTCTGGATTAGGAACACAGGGAATGACAGGTGTTGCAAATTCAACCGCTAATGCATTTCAAAGCGCAGGAATGAGCAGATACACTGGCGCTAAGTTTGGTATGCAAGCTGCTTCCGATGTAGGGACAATGTTTGCAGCTGGTATGATTTCCAAGAAAGATATGGCAATGATTGGTGGAGCAGGTGGGGCAGCAAAAAGCATGGGTGCTCATCAAGCAGCATTTGCTAATAGCTCTATGGGTAGTGTGGTGCTTGCAGCCGCATATAAGGGTGGAAAGATTGACTCTAATGTAATAAATGGGATCATATCTGGAGACATAAGCACAGCAAAAATGATGAGTATGGCTTCTGGTGTTGCTGCTGGTGGAAAGCAAAGTATGTCTGACTTCAACGCAAACAGAGATAAGCTAGCAAGCTCAATAGATCCACAGCAGCAACAAGCTCTTATGAGCGCCTTGGTTGTACGCTCTCTTAATATGTCTGGCATGGCAGTAAATCAAACAAATCTTGCTGCTGGATTTAAGAATCAATTTGGAATGAGCACATCTCTAGCAAGAGTTATGTCTACTAGGCTTATGAACCCAGAAATATATGCAAAACAAATGGATGGCACAATAAATAGAATTTATGATGCTGCAAATAAATCAGAACTAGCTGCAACAGACAGAGGGCTGATTGGTGGCTTATCTTATAGGTCTGGACTTACAGGTCTAGGAAGAAGCATAAGTTCAGGATACGATTCTTTTAGAAGAGGCTTTAGGCACGATATATCAGATCCTATAGGAGATGGGGTAAACAGCATTGGCAAAGGGTGGAGAAACTTTAAAGATAGCGTGTCTGGTAGATCTAGATATTCTGTTACCAGTGACATGCTGAATATGAATGCAGGATGGGGTGATGCATCAGGAATGTCTGATAAAGATTCTGCTATCGGAGGCATCAGAAGAGAGGCTATAAGCGAGAATTTCGGTGATGTTGTCAGTAGGGCACACTATATATATAACAAGCATGGTGAAAATTCTCCAGAGTGGGTTAAAAAAGTAAGAATTACTGGTCCTCACGGTGGATCAGACATAGGTGACTTGAGTGATTCTACTCTGCTTCAGGTTCAAAGGGGAGTCAGAAAAGAGATAGATATGTCAAGGAGGGTATCTGCTGGATACTCAAGATTTGACAGTCTAACTTCTGGCAGGCTTAAAAAATTATCTCGTTCTTCAAGCTGGGCGGCTGCATCAGCAGAGCTTGGCGGTATGGATTCAGCTAATACAAGATCTGCTCTAGCAGTTGCTAGAAAACATGGAATTATATCTGGGAATTCAAGCTCCGACCAAGAAACAGCGGGTGCTCTACTTGGGTACTCAGGAACATCATTAGATAAAGATTTTGATGATGGACTAAACCTTATAGATTCATCTTATACTAAAGGGCTGATAGAGAAGCAAGAATCTAGCTATAATAAAATTAGTTCTATGGTGTCAGATACTGGATTCTGGAGTAATAAACACGGGAAAAGAACAGATGCTCCATTATCTACTGTATTTGGAACTAGCTTCGCAAGAGCAGCTAAGTCCACATCTTCAGAGACAAAAATTGACATGGGTGAATTATTCGGTCTCATTACGAGCGGAAAAACAGATGTTGACACAGCAAACAGAGTATCTTATCTAGCAAATAAAGTTCAGTCAGTTGCTAAAAGTATGCCAGAAGGTAGCAGAAAAGGAATCCTTCAGCTTGTTAATGCCGCATATAGTGGATTGAAGAAAAAAGGAAATACTGTTACTGGTGGAACATGGGATGCAACAACACTAGGAGACAGTCTTGGTAGAAAAGTAGTTGGAATGAAGGATGTCTCTGGAAAGCTACTAAGTAATGTCAAGGACGCTCGTGGATGGATGGCATTCTCTTCAAGACAAGCTATTTCAGCAGATATGGTAAGAAAGATGAGCTTTGGTATGACAGCAGACTCAACAGGATATGCAAATATCAATAAGCACATAGCTGGCTCTACAGGTAGCGCAACTCAAAGATCTTTCACAGACCTTGTTCAAGCCATTAAAGAGTTACCAACAAATGTTGCCGGAGGTATGGATGAGCTAACTGAAATGATGACTAAAGATAAATACCTTCAAACCGCTAAAATAATGGCTGCTAGTGGTGGCGCTTATGGTAAAGCTGGCAAGTTCGTGCTTGGTCTAAAGGATATATCTAAGATTCAGAAAGGAGATCTTCTTGAGGGCGCTCAAAATATAACTGAAATAAAGGAATTGATTGATCCAGGAAATCTAAAGTTTAAGACAGACAAAGAGGCTCAGACTAGATATATAACCTTAAAGAATAAACTTCTTGGAATGAATCAGTATAAAGATCAGATGGCATCAATAGACAAAGTACTAGGAAAGTTTAGAACTGGAGCAGAAAGATTAGGAACGTTAAGAAATATCATTCGACTAAAAGGTAAAAACGAAAAAGTAAATATAAGAGCCAACTGGCTTGCTTCTTTATCTGGAACAAAGGCTGGAGAAAGAGTAACAGGTGGCGCAGCAGGTGCATTCTCTGCTGTAGCCAAGAAGCAGATAGAACTTATGAACCAGCAACTAAAACTCATACGCTCTACTCAAAAAGGTATGGGTTCAATACTCTCCAGACTAGGAATCAAGGGTGGAAAATAATACTGCGTAAGCCTTACGCATAAGGAATATTCAATGGCTTCCCTGCAAACAAATAGTTTATTAGGAAAGGTAAGCGCACTTGTAGATTCACCAAGAGGCACCAAGCATGTCTCTGGTAGTATCTGGAGCAATCCTTCTCCTGCATCAACGATAATGAATCGTGTAAATGGTCAGATGACAGCAAGAAGGGATAGTTCGGCTCAACAAAGTGTGTTCCTTCCATCTATGAGTGGAGATAAGAACGAAGATATAATCCCCGCACCGATGCCTAGGGGTGATAGACTTAATCTTGCAAAGAAGAAAGCAGGAGCGGTTCTTTCGTTTGACTTCCAAGATGATAAATCATATACAGAGATAGCAGAGAACACGGGTATTGTGTACTCATCTAATGCAACCTCTCTATATAAAGATAGATTTCTAGATGACTACAGAAGTGGTCTGTATCGAATAGTAGAAGAGAAGAATAGATTTCCGATAGCATCTATTCAGGTGTTGACTGGTCTAGGCAGAAGGTCCAAGTCTTACAGGACTATAATGCCTGAATACACCAGGTTTATGCTTGAGGATGTATCTATATCATCTTCTGAGAAATACCAGATACATAGAACCTTTAGGTCTTACCGAATCAACTTCTTTGATGGAGACCCAGAAGTATGGACATTCAGAGGAAGACTACTAAATACTCATAATCAGAACTGGTCTTCTGAGTTTATGTCTATGTACTCTCAGTTCCTAAGAGGGTCACAGTGTGTTAAGATGGGTGGTGAAGTGTTCATGACGTTTGAAGATATAGCAATATCAGGCTATATACTCAACACTTCTCAGTCTAGAAAGGCATCATCACCCAACGCTGTGCCATTCGCCTTCTCTATTATTATAACTAATAACGGCTTCATCTCAAGCTCTCCCATTATAAATGAAGTAAGGAAGCTTGGTATGAAATACAAGAGTAAGCGAACTCCTATTGCGTATGAACTTGTTAGAAGTAATTTCGCAAAGACATACGGAGCAACAGAAAGACGGTCTGGTGCTATAAGAATGACTAAGCAGAGAATTGGAAAGATTGGAAAGCCTAGTCTTCAAAAAGAAATAGACGATGCAATAAAGAAAGAAGAAGCAAGTCAACCAGGTCGATAGCTGTATAAGACGAATCATGTAAGCCTTGCGTTGCTGCGTAAGGCTTACGCAGGAGAGAGTATGTCTCTATTTTCACAACCAGAACATTCGGAAGCAAAGCTAAGAATACAAGGTGTAGAAGTCCCCTTTATTGGCGCTAGTGTATCGATGGGAGTTAATATTCCATCAACAGCAGTAGTCCACTTGATACCGACTAAAGGGGCAATGAGAATACGCCCTAATACAAACTTTGAGGTGTTTTACAAAGACCACTTTGCAACGATGATAACAGGAAGACAAATCTATAGAATCCTGTTTGAAGGTGAAGCAAAGGCTATATCATACAACAGAAGCGAAGGAAGCAAGGCTGTATCTGTTAGCTGTATGGATATGTCCTCGTACTGGCTTCAGGCAAAGCAATACTATCAGAATAGTCAAGTAGCACAAGGTTTGGGTGCAGCACAAAGGGCTATATTCTCTGGAGTAAACAGAATAACTGGAGAGCTTATAAGCACTAACTCTAGGCTTAATTCTTTCTTTGGTAAGGCCGGAGAGAAGGATAGCTTCGTAGATGTAGTCACGGCTATAATGGATGATGTAAAGAACTCAAACGAATTCTTCGCATTGAACTTCTCTAGACTAAAGATGGGAGATAGAGTCTTTTCTGCCAGCACACAAAAGATGACTAAGTCTATATTCTCTCACAAGTTATTCCAACAGTACATAAAACAGCAGATAAATAAGAGTGGTGGTGTTCAGTCGTTATGGAACGTACTAAATATGCTACTCGCTATGGTTCATCATGAAATAATATCTCTACCTAATCCAAGTTGGGTTCCTAACAGAAAGTGGAAGTCAAACGAGACAGCACCTTTGTACTGGACAGAGAAAGAGATATATAAAGTATCAGTGAATAATGCTAGAGCATATGATAATACGGCTGACAAAGAACCATTTAGTGATTATATGCCAGCCAACTTCATCATAAAGCCTACTGCATGGATGGTTGATCCGCCATCATGTAATATTATATTCCCTAGCGAAGTTACTAATGTTGGGTACTCCGAGAACTGGCAGAAGGAAATAACAAGACTTCAGTTAATTCCTAATAGTCCAATATTTAAAGACCCTGAACTCTCCATGTTGTCTGCGTTTTATAAGCCAGATACGTTACAGGAACATGTCAGAGGAGGTGCTGCAAAGAAGATACCTCCAATAGAAATAGTTAACCTTGATGGTAAAGTTATAGGAAAAACAAAAGATAAGTCAACTGTAAGAACATTCAGTTATCTATCAGCAGAAGAGCTTGAAAGGGGTATTGTTCCTGGGTATGCAACTATACTTCCAGGATCAACATCATTTTTGTTGTCTCATGCATACGCTAAGGCTCATAAGACTACTCAGGAAAAAGGAAGTCAGCTATTAGGTAGAGATGTATCTTTTGGTGCAAAGAAAATAAAGGAAGGTATTCTTGGCAAAAAAGACTACAATGTATTCATCTCAAGGCTTGCTGACTTTGAGTACCATAGAAAGAGAGCCTCTGCTACATCGTTTAGTTTATTATTAGCATTCAAGCCAGGCTTAGTACCAGGATTTCCATCTATATTTATAGACGATAGCAATATGGAGCTTGATATTGTTTCTTATGTATCAAGAGTCAACCATATCGTAAATGCTAATGGAAGATGGGAAAGTAATGCAGATTTTTCTTTAGCAAGGAACCTTGATTCAGTAAGTATAAATTTTGATAAAGAAATAAATAACACTAAGCTAACTATACCGACACAACCAAAAGAACCACCTCTTCCAGCATGGTTTGATGAGATATTCACGAGTGGTCAAATTGGCATGCATGTATACTCAAAAATGCTTGGGTGTGCATCTCTGTTGAACACAGCAGCAAACAAAAAAGAGAATGTATCTTTCACTAATCCACTTAATCCAATATCAAATGATCAAGCAAGTGGAAGAGTATCCATAAATAAACCTGGTGCTGATGCTCACTTGGTTGAAAAAAGACAGAGAATCATAAAGGCAGCTAACGATTTACGCAATCAGTATAGAGCAGCACTCTCTTCTGGTAATCATGATATGTTTGTATACAAGAAGACGTTTAGACCTATAGCCACTGAAGAGCAGATAAATAAGATCTTCTACAAAGGTGAGCTAAAAAATGCCTCTTCTTATTACTCTGATAGTGTTGGACCTAATGACATAAGGTTCTCCTATGTAGATGCGCCTATATTCACTGGTTCAAACATAGAGAAGGGAACGGTTCAACCTTCTATAACTAACAACAGCATGAGTAAGACCACCGCATCTTCTGCCAAGCAACCAGTGAAAAAGCAGAAGAAGACCCTACCAGTGAAAGCTGGCAAGGGATCTAAAGCTAGAACTGGCGAGAACTTCCTTCTCCAAGCAAAGACAATGTTTCATAACAAAGACTATGTTTCCGATAATGAAGGCGCTCCAGCAAAAGGTGCTGACTGCTCTGGTGTTACATACTGGACAGCGCAGAATTATTTTGGAGTAAAACTTGCAGGCAGAAGATCTATTGAGATGTACTCTAGATCTCTACAGAGAATATCTGTTGAAGTTGCACTGAATACACCAGGGGCTATAGTGTTCCATTTCAAGGAAGTTAACTTTGCATCTCCAAGATACGGCAGTGTGAAAGGAAGAGAGAAGCATGTTGGGATTTCTGTTGGTGATGGAATAGGTTTTTATGAATCAACGTCACCTAAAGCAAAAATAAGGATAGTAAAGAGAAGAGGCGCTTCTACATACTGGACTCATGCTGGTCTACTTCCAGACTTCATATATACTAATGAGAAAGCAACTGGCCCTGGTTTCACTAGTGCAGCCAAGGGAAATGCCAGAGAAGTTCTCGCTAAGAACTACGAAGATATAAACGCTAGGTTTACTGCCATAAATAAAAACAGATGGAAGATAGCTAGGACTTATCAGTTCGAGCTTGCGTCATCTGTTGGCTTTGAGGGCTGACATGAATACATATATGAATAAACACACTGCTGGTCTTCTTGTGACAGAAGAGGACGGCATAGAGAAGTCTGCAATGTATCTACCTGAAGATACAAGCAAGGGCGCTCTTGTGGTGTGGAGCAGTGACCGCGTAAGCCTTACGCACACAATGAAACTTGCCTCGGAGCTATTCGATGGTGGAAGAGTTGTGTGTGATGAGAACACACGGTTTCTTGGTGACTCCTCTAAGGATTGGGCTTTATGCGAGTTTACTAAGGAAGCTAACGGTAAGTGCATTATTGAAGACAGCATCTATCCTTCCCTAATTAAAACTGCTGCAAGTATGTCTAAAGATGAAGAGATGGAACTCTGGAAGTCGTACAACAAGACTGGTGACAAGAGAGCACTTAGGAAGCTTATGCATTCCTTCACTCCTCTTGTACGAAGCAGGGTTCGTCCTTGGGTCAAGAACTCTCCTCTCCCAAAATCTGCTGTAGAAGCAGAAGGAATGAGACTGCTTAGGCACGGAATAAACACATATAACCCAAACAAGGGTGCGGCACTTAACACTCATGTTTGGCATCAACTGTCTAAGATTCACAGGTATGGGTATAAATATCAGAACGTGGGAAGTATACCTGAACCAAGGGCAGCTAAAGTAGGCGTATATCAGAACGCATACGAACTACTAAAAGATAAAAAGAATCGAGACCCCACAATTCAAGAACTGCGTCAAGAACTTGGATGGAAAATATCTGACCTAAAAGCCATAGATCAGGAGCTAAGACAAGACTTGGTGCTTGATGACAACCTAGGTCCGATAGGTGCAAGCAACACAGACCCAGCAGTTGAAGCTCTTTTTACTACGTATCACAGTGCAACACCGAAGCAGCAACTAGTTATGGAACATACTTTTGATGACTTCGAGGGAAAAGAAACTCTCGATGGAGTGAAGGAAATATCTAATAGACTAGGCATAAGTGAAGCAGAGGTGAGAAAAGAGCACAGGTTTATTGCATCAGAGATAAAAGACATACTGGATGCAGGAAAAGTTATGTACTAAAAAAGTCGCATGTTGCGACTCCCGACAACCTAGAACTTCACGGTTAGGTCTCCGTTGTCTTCCACTGTCACTCTTCCACATGACGAACCTTGCAGACACTCTATACACAATCCGATTATTGGCTTACCGCGTCTCTTCCGATCTCTCAGCCATGTTATTGCGAATTCGATAACACCCCCACTATATTCTTTATCCACCAAAAGAACTGATTTCTTTCCAGTCATTCCGACCATCGTGTGTATCTCAGCACCGTGTATATTTACTTTACAAACATGTCTTGTGCTTCTAATCGGTTTGTTTGACTTGTCGCCCATAATATTCACCTCTGATATATGACTTGTTATTGTTTAGTCCAGAATAATTAGTAGAGGAGATGGACTAGTTCTTCCTCTATTAATTTTATACCCATATACGTGTTACTATACTGTGAATTACTCACCTGAAACAAGCCATGCGTAAGCCTTACGCAGAGAGGATTCTTATGTCAGGAAAGATAACTGTGTTCACCGGACCTATGTTCTCAGAGAAAACCACACATCTACTATCTGCGTACAGAAGATCGGTTCGTGGCAACAGGACCGTGCTAGTTATCAAACCTAGGATAGATCGCAGATATGATCCAGAGAAGATTATCTCGCATAATGGAGAGGAGGTTCTGGCTAGACTTGTGGATAAGGCAGAGGGAATCTATGATATATTTGGCTCCATGAAGTATGGCATAAAGGATGTATTCATAGATGAAGCCCAGTTCATACCCAATCTGTCAGAAGTTCTCGTATGGCTATCAAGAACAGGCTCTAACGTCTACGTCTCGATGTTAGACCTGAAGAGCGACGGAAAACCATTTGAGACTTCATCAGATGTATTCGCTGTAGCAGACAAGATTGTTAAGCTCACTGCTGTATGCACAAGATGTAACTCGGATGCCACAAGAAGCTTTAGGAAAAACCCAGAAGACAAAGGCGATATAGTTCTAGGAGGAAAAGGAGAGTACGAAGCCATGTGCCTTGACTGCTTCTCAAAAAACATGAGTGAACAATAATAAAAAAAAGGGTACAAGATATATAGATGATGTGTTATAGTGTATATAGTTTCAGTTTCTTGGCTACCTCAGTGGGTTAATTGCCACTGAAGACTTTATTGTCTTTTTCTCCGCTTGAAGCGTTTGCGATACGAACGTATAGGAGGACGGTCTCTAGCAAGTGTAGGTAAGAAACCAGGAAGAATGTCAGGTCTAAAGTTCGACTCGCGAGCGCAGATCTGGCAAACCATCCTGGTCAGATTCAGCAGAACTAAGCTATCCTGGTTGAAAACCTGGCGAACCTGGCACCAAAAGATTAACTCGGCAGAAACGTTGAGAAATAACCTTTTTGATACAAACCAGGGGCCAGAGCATTTTCAATGGAATAGTCGATTGACCATAGGAGTGGTTAGTACACAGGTTGGGGCAGAAAATGATCATAAGTAAGGCTCTTTGTAAAGAAAGAACTAGTTTATAACCATACTGCCGGACACACAAAATAGAGAATCGACGCAAAGAACTGAACACATCTAGTTGACATATCTAAAGTTCTGGCTTCATTCTGAAGTTACGCTTTATGTAGATGTAAAGTTTGAGTGACATCTACACTTTTGCCAGGATATGTTAACTTTTCTTTCTTCAACCAGCTAGCGATAGTTGGATTAAGAACCAAGTGAGGATTCACCTCGCCTTTCTTGGTTCTTTTTAAATATGCGGCAGTTGTGAGATTCTGCCATGCCAATAAAGAATCTATGATGTGGGATGTTTGCTTACATCTTGCTAAGTTTTTTTACTGGCAATAGATACTAGTACCGACAAACAAAGCAGTTGTCGAGGACGTATTGAATAAATCTCACTATAGCTATACAGCATGATTCTGGTTCATGCGCCCTCCATTGGGAGGGAGATACTGGTTCAAGTCCGGCGAGGCTATAGTTTGGAAGGGTAGCATAATGGTTATGCGCCATACGGTACTTGCAAAGTCCCAGTGCATGGAGATGCAGGTTCAAATCCTGCCCTTACCACACCTAAGTAAGTATGATATAACCTCACCCAGTACGCGGATGAACACAACGTGAGTCTTCTTGGTTCGTCATACTTGCTTTTTTTTAGGAGAAACACATGTCTGATGGAATGCGTAAGCCTTACGCAAGCACAACATACTTCTTTAATCCTGAAAACCGAGAGAAATATGAAAGCCAGGTAGTTAGAGAACAAGAAACTATGTCTAACTTCATAGGTAGCAAAGTGGAAAATTCTAAGAAAAAAGAAATGATTAACGGAAGCGAGTTTGAATATTTCGAGGGTGGTGAGCGCAACTCCAGTAGTGTGTGGCTAGATAAGATTTGCAAGACTAATCATTCAGATGCAGACATTGCAAGGATGCAAAACTTAACCACTACCACACTTAACTACGCAAGCATGGTGTCAATGCATAGTCTCGGTCTAGTTAGTAGTGAAAAACTAAATGAATCCCACAGAGAGTTAATGGTTCAGGTTCTTAGATTTAAAACTTCAACTGAAACTAAGTCTATGGGCATGCAGGCATGGAAAGGCTCGCCACTTATAGACACTATATCAATAGGCAACAAGTTCGGCATAGGTGTTCCTTGGGGATACACTGGCGACGAAGTAAAAGAAATGTTGGCTAAATCATTAAGAAAGAAAGATCCTGTAAAAGAATTCTTTATTAATGATTGGTGGAGACTTGGCAAAAGAGAGGAGTCTCTGTTTATAAAAGGTGCTGATAATGATAAAGACCTTTTGTGCTGGAAAGCATGGGAGGATATTTCTTATATAGATCCGTATCCAAAACCTCACTACAAGTTATCAATAGATGCGCATGCATCTGGTAAACTTCCTTCTTTACATAATGAATCTATGTTTTACAACGAAATGCTCGGTGTTCCCCCTGAAGAAGATGAGAGACACCCAAGGCCAGGTGTTAATCCAAATCATAAATCCATACTAAACATAAGATGCGCAAATAGAATGAAGATATACTAACACACACACCCCTCCTTTTACTAAGTAAGATACATGTGGTACAATATCTATATATTTTTTAGATAACACTACACGTAAGGCTTACGCATGCCATCAAAAACAATATCATGCCCAGGATTAGAAGTATACGCAACTAGAGAGATTTTGCGACTAAGTAGTTCAATAACCAGAACTGTTAGGGGCTTAGATCCATCTTCTGCTATAGATGCGTTAAAAGAAGCCGTCACTGATGACATCATAGGGAATGCATCAAAGTTAGCTAAGGCTGCATCTGAAGGAATAGGAAGCGAGTTCACACAACAATTAATAAGAGGTGCTGTAGTAGAAATACTAGACAGCATATCTAGTACGTTTCCTGGCACAAGAGAAACCGTAGATAAGATAAAAAACTTTACCGATATATCATTCAGTATGATCCAGCTAGTTATACAACTAACTGACAAAAGCCCACTTATGTTTGCATCTAATGCAAAGAAAGCCTACTATTCTGCTGTAGCTGCTAGAAAAGAACTAATATCAAAACTATCACTAGGTATAGAGTCTATGATAGAGACAGGCAGAAAGCTACAGAAAGATGGGCCTGTTGCTCCACGAATAAGTCTAACAATAAGCACAGCCATAACTAACCTGACGGATGCAGCACTAAGTATAGACACAGCAAGGGCTGCTGCATTCAGAAAAAAAATAGATATGAACAGTGTAACCAATGCAAGGGCATCTCTAAAGAAAGCACTGAATGCACTATCTCCATTAGATGCGGTAATGGGTGGATTTGCTATAACTAATAATGATGAGTTGTCAGAAGCTATTTTGTCCAAAATTCCAGAAGATGACATTATTAATAAGATAAATGCTGCAAGTGGCATTAATAGTTTTGATTTTAGTGATAGTGCAGTTGAAGAGTTGCTATCTATAGGAATGAGTCAACCAATAAAAGCAGCCTTTCTGCTATTAAAGAATGTTCCGAAGGTTAAAGATCCGCTTCAGATACTTCTATCAAAGATGAATCTTAAGATGATAGAAGTTACTGATTTAATACGACTGATAGGAGTGGAGTCTATAAATGTATCCCAGGCATTGATAAACTATCAGGCCGTGAAGAAATTCATGGAACAACCATTATCGGCAGAAACTAACAGATCTCAGTTCTTCCAAAGAATACTAACAACTCTTAAGTCAAGAGTAGATAAACTGGTGGTAAAGCTAGCTACCTACCAGGAAATACTGCTAGTTCCAACTAGGCCAAGCGATAACTCAATAGAACACATAGATGTTGGAAAATGGATGGGTGATATAGCCTCCATGATGGCTACACTCAACATTATTACGAGAGACATGTATCAAGAAAAGAAAACTAATGAAAGCCCTGTCAGTAGTGTATTCTATACTGCATATGAAAGATCATTAAAGTCACTCAAGGACAGTCACTATAAATGGGGAGATCTTGACACCACTGCTTCAACTATAGATTTAATCTCTGGTGGAATAAGTTCTGACATTGGATTTGTAGCTGGAATAAATAGTGCAAGCAGAGCTATAAAGTTAGTCCTAGCACTTCCAGGATCAAAGAGTTCAGAAGACATGACCAGATTGCTAACAGATGCAGATACAGAACTAAAAAGCTTTAAAATAAGTATTTCTTCTTTAGAAGGATACGAGGCTGATATAAACTCCCACCTATTAAAGTTCAGTCCAGAGCCAGAGTTTGCAGGAAGAATGGAGTCTCTGTTCAAGATGATAAACTTAGCTGGATTCGACAAGATGTTTGATGATCTAAACGTAGGAGATATAACGTCTGTACTTAGTGCGACACCAGAGATAGCATCTTACATTGGTTTAGCAGCAGCATGTGTAAGAAACCTTGCTGCTAATGCTGCCAATGAAGTAGAGAGAGCTAAGTACTACGATACATCAATAGAGTTATCTAGAAAAGAGAGAACAAGGTTCTTGGGTAAGGTGAGTATATCAAACAGGTCTGTTCAGGCTGTAAAGAACCTTACAAAAAGAATATTAGATATAGAGCATATGATTAGAAGTTTACTTAGCAATCCAGCTTCAGGCGTGGGTATGAACATATGACAATTGATATAGAGTTCTTGACCCCAAAGGTCAAAGCAGATGCCGGAGTAAATGACGACGGTATGTACATAAGTGAGAACAGCTACTTCATTGAAGCAGGCATGGGAAATAACCCTAGAAAGATAACTAAGTATACTCTTCTTGTTCAGAAGTGGCTTAGTACATTCATGACTAATCCTGGATCTGATATAACCGATCTAGATTATGGTGGTGGTGGAATACAGTTAATGGATGAGTCTTTCTCCGAAGAGAACTTGGGAGATCTGAGAAATAAACTTAACATAGCTGTATCGAAAACAAACAAAGACATCTCTACTTCTCAACTAGAAGAAGGCATCGAAGATCCAGACGAAATGCTTGATAGTGCTAGACTATCTAAGCTAAATATAGTATCTGCTGATGCAATAGAGGTTGAGTTTGTTATTGTTAGCATGTCTGGGAACACCTCATCAGTTATGGTTCCAATAATGAGTGCGTAAGCCTTACGCAATAGGAAATAATCATGCCAATAGAATTTAGATCAATAGAATTTCTAAAGAGCACAGTCAGAGAGTTCAATCCGCGTATAGCTACTGGTAAGGGAACAGGAATGCACGACTTAGTGTTTGTTCCTAACGCTAATATATACGATGCATATCTATTTGACCTTGAAGGGGCTTTCGGTGATGGCTCTGGAATGGATCAGTACGATGTTATATCCGAAGAGAGAATGGATGCTTTAGCAGCCAACCTACTCATACCTAGAATAGAAGGTTCTACTGGTGCTCAATCAGCAAGGATGTTAGTAGATACACTTCAGGATTACACTCTTGGAGAAGGTGAACTTCTTGTAGAGGATGAAGATGGGAACCTATGGGAGAACTCAGCACTCATAGATGTGCCAGAGAACACGCTTACCACCCAGAGAGATGGAATCTTCTACTACTTTGATGCAGAGTTTGTATCTCAAGAGAAAGAGAAGGAACTTAAGAAGATTGTGTCTATCCAAGAGAGTACTATCTTTGCTGGATATATATCGGTCACAGGTGATGAGTCATCAATAGTTGATGGTGTCACAAGAGAGACAAACAAAGAGCTTTATTTAAGAATAAACGAAGCAGTTGCAGCAAGAGACCTCACAACCAACAGAGGTATCAAAACAGTACTCCCAACTAACTTTCCTGGCACAGTAACAGAGATTCAGCCCATAGGCATGGGTGATCCAGAGATGATGAGGGATATACTTACTGACTTCAACGGAAATAAGATAAACCTACATCTTGGTGGCTACACAGATATACACCTCAAGACTCCATCTCTACAAGAGAAAGAAGCGGATATACTGGCTCTTGAAATAGATACGGATAGAGAGCAATCTAGAACATCTTCTAGAAAGCTAAATGGGACCACTCCTGTTTATATAGGTAGGGCACCAATAGTCACAGTTACTTCAGTAACTACTTCTGGTGGACTTCTTTTAGACCCAGCAGACTATGTTATCGATAAAACTTTAGGAACAATCGTAAGCACAACAGGATCAAACGAAAGCGCACTAATTTATTATACGTACAATCCTATAGCAATAGATATAGCTAGAATACCAGTTGCAGGAAGAGAAGATCACACTATAACAGACTTAGTGTTTGTGAACGTGATTAGTGTAGAAGAACTCGATCCAGCAACAGGAGAACCAATTGGAAATATCCTTACTAGAAATGGTGGATACGGACAGGCGGCATATGGTATGGGTGGTTATGGTAGAGGGGAGGATGGAGACTGGGAGTTTAAAGTTGACAACCCACATAATAGATACTCCATGCTAGAGAAGAGCTATATAGAGTTTGCTCCTATACACGTAGGTAAAGACGTTAGGGTCACGTTCCACGCTGTCCCCGCTATAGAATCTATACATGATTTCTGTAGAGATGGAGATGAGAGAACTAACTCAGCAGATATTCTTCCAAGACTATTCGTTCCTATGTTTATATCTGGAGCTATCGAAGTCGAGACAGCAAAGTCAAACTCAAGCGCACCTGATGCAGATGCAGTAGTAGCATTGATAGAGAAGTTTGTAAGAGATTATGATGGCAACAATTTCGAGCTAGAGCTTGTAATGAAGTATCTGTTTGACAATGGTGTGTATGGAATGAACAAATGTTTTGAGTGGAGTGGTGAGCTACATCATATGAACGGAACTGTTCAGGTGATAAAGAGCAAAGAAACCATATCAATACCGGATGTTGCACTTCCAAAAGATACAGACAAGCCAGTGTCTCCTAGAACTGTGCGGTTTCATCCAGGTACATTCAATGTAACCGCGACCGTAAGAACAGACAAGTAATGCGTAAGGCTTACGCAAGCGGAGTTTCTAATGGAATTACGAATAGAGAAAGATGCGTCAGAGATAAAAATACGGAAAGCTCTGTTTGACATATTTGATATACCACTGGGCAGTACGCATGTTGAGTTCTCTGGAGATATAAGTTTTGTTGAGAATTCTGTTCAGCTTCTAGATGCAAGAATAAAAGCCATCTCTCCGTATCCATCAGCAAAAATGACTGGGTATATGGTTTTGTCAGATGGTGACGGAACAAAGATAGTAAACTCAAACCCAATTTATCAGTCAATGCATGTGCTAGGCAATGGCTCCACTTTCGTAGTTGGTCCAGATGTTTACCTTGAGCCAGGGTGTAATAGCCTGGTTTCTGAATCAATAATAGGTGACTATGTATTCATATCTACAACCACCAAGTCGAAGATAATAGGTGTAGATAAAACAACATCAACCTATAGATACCTTCTTGACACATCGATAGTCATAAATCCAGGCGATGACTTCTGGTTCAACAAGAAATTCTCCACTGGAGAGACCACACCCGACTCTATCTCACTTATTACAATCCCTATCGTAGCTCCAGAGAGACCCACAGCCCTTATGGATGTTAGAGATTTCTGGAAAGGAATACGTGATGTCTGGGATATTGTTGGCTCGGAAGATAAAGAGCAGATAGAGAGAGCATGGATGGGTAATGTTCATACAGCAGGCAATCTGATGCAAAGACTGTATGAACTAGATGCGTACCAGAACGTATTCGACTCTCTCATATATAGAAAAGAAACATGGGCTACTGTCACATCTGGATACAGAAAGTATATAGCTACTGGTGAAGTATCTTCTTCTGATCCTACTAGTATGGTTGATAACACTAGAAGACCTTTCCTTGATTCTGTAACAGATGGGTATGGATCTAGTAATACAGATGTTGACTCAAACCTGACTATAGATGGAAGATTCTATAACATAGCAGCGGTAAATAGTATTAAGTCAGTTGAGCTTGACTTAGCCAGCCTAGGTTCTGCAAAAGGTCTCACTTATTCAATAGGTGGAGAACTTAACAGCGACCTATCTTCTAAGTATAAATTCAAAGATTATGCCAGAAGATCCAAGGCTGTGATACTTGATAGTGAAAAGATAGTTGACTTAGGCGCTATAAACATTGAGTCTGTGAAGGTAGATGCACTTCCATTAGGAGGAAGAGTAAGAGCAGTTAACAGTGGTGTTGCTGATGGAATAACAAAGTTAGCATTCCCGACAAGATTGTATTCATCGATACGTAAGTTCACTAGGTCTAACCTTGGGACAAATGTTGACGTCGGTGGAGCAAAATACAGAGTGAGAAGCGTTAGCGCAGATGGAGACTATCTTGATCTATATTCTGCTTCGTTCACTGATGCAGTTGGCCTAGAGTATGAATTTGTTCAGGGCGACTACAGTGATTGGTTTAACGGAAAGACTGTAGCTGCAAGCAATCTGTTTGAAGAAGTTAGTGTTGAGACTCCGTTCGTAGCAGAAGACGTTGGAAGAAAGATATTTGTATCCAGTGGTACTGATTCTGGTCAGTACACAATAACTGAGTTCGTATCTAGCAATTCTGTAAGACTCAATAAAACTCTTACGACATCAAACACATCTCTTACTTGGCTTATGCCATCTGATCTAGTTGTCGATCTTACTACTGGTATGTGTAAGAGAATTCCATTCGGAATGATAGCTGATTGTTCACAGATGACAATATCGTATGCTGTCAAAGTTCTATACAGAGTAAAGGTCGGTGTTGAGACAGTAGAATTACCAGTACTACAAGAGACAGTTGAGCAAGCAACAGATGAAGCTTACGACTACGTATCACTGACTAACTACGATGAACTATTCTTGGGTCACAAGTCTTTGCTGACTTTAGAACTAGTAACTGACTCAGGCGTAAGCCTTACGCAAGGTACTGATTATACGGTTGATATGGATAGTGGAGTTGCGGTAATACCTCCATCAGCAAAGATAGCTGCTGGTGGTAAGTTTATTGCAGAGATGACATACAAGCCAACTTACCTAGAAGAAGGCATAGGTTTCTTTTTAGAAGAGGATGGATATATATACTTCAGAGAGAACCCAAGAGTCAATCTATGGGCACCAGAAGTATATATAAATAAAGAAGATCCATACAAGCAGTTTGGTAGCCTTATAAACTTCTATCAAGAGAATTCATCCGTCTATTACCTATCGCTGCTATCACTGTGGATCACATACTGGACAGGACCGAAGCCAAGCCTTATCGAAAGAGGCGTCAATATACTCATGGGTCTTCCGTTTGCCTTTACAGAGGGCACTGTCACCTCAGTTTCTTTAAGAAGAATAGAGCTAGGGAGCAGATGGGTAGTAGCTGTTACAGATGCAGATGGAAACATAGAGCAGTACCAGCTACCAAATGGACTAGATCCATATGTATCTATTGGTGAGAAAGTCGAAAAGTTTGGAATACTATCTGGATTCAGGTCTGAATATACATCTTCTGGTTCGACAATAGGAAGATCGTTCTTCGATAGAGATAGTGCTCCTTTCGACAAGAATGCAGTTGGTGGAAAAATACACATACCCGTTGGTGTAAATGCTGGCACATATAGCATCACTCAGTTTGAGAAGGACTTTCATGTAGTTCTAAATGGAGACTTGAATGATGAATCGAGTATCAGTTATGTAGCTATAGTTTCTGCTGTCAGATTGTTTGACATGACAAGTCAGCCAGATTTCATCAGAGACAACATGAGCGAGACCGCACTTGCTAAATACTACACAGAAAACACAACTGCTACAAACAGAGAGCTTGCTAAGTCTCTTCTAAGAAGGCACTTGTTTTTGTGTCAAATATCATCAGAAGCATTTAATAATCTTCCTGACATAAACCAAATATCTCAATTCCTGAGAGATGTTAGCCCTGAGTATACTGATTTCATATTGCAGATAATAGTTGACCAAGAAGATGAGTTTAGCATCACTGATGAAGGCGGCTATGTATCTAGTTTTATAATGGATTTGACTAGTACGATCTCATGGTGGGCATCACTACTCCCATCTTCAGCCGATCCTTTCACTAGTGTTGTATCAAACCATTCCTATCCCTCATCTAAAGACGGGGAGACATCTGCTGTATTAACATTGGATGACACAGAGAACTCACCATTTACTGCTGGTGATGTAGGCTCATACATATGGGTTGGCGGTGCGTGGAGATTTTATAAGGGTGGTTCGGTATCTACAGTCAGCCCTAACTCGTTCTATGCTGCAACTGCATACGGTCCATTCTCTGCAACAGACGTAGGCAAGCAGTTAAATATACCTCAGTTGAATATTAACACAAAGATAACAGCATATATAGGCACTCATGAGGTTGAAGTAGAAGATTCCATAGGATTGTTAGCTGTTGGATTGGAATTTGAAATAAGCCACGAAGATAGCCAAGGTGTGTATGAAATCACATCCTTCGTGTCTACAAGTTCGATTGGAATTTCTAGCACTATCACAGCAGGAAAAGGAATTCTTTACTCAAAGCTCAGACCAGAGTATAGTCTAGATGAAGAAGCAATTAGCATATATGAATCAGGTGAGGTAAAAGTGTACGATTCGCTTAGGGTATTGCTAGAAACAATAACTTTCTAGACTGCGTAAGCCTTACGCATAACAACACTACACATAATAATACTGCTACTTGCCCTATCTTCCACAGTGTGATAAAATATCCTCAAACATACAAAGAGGATATAAATAATGCTCAACTGGCTGAAATCGAAACTAGGCATACCAAAAGAACAACCACTAAAATTAGAAGATGAGGTCGGGATTCACGGAAAGGTAGAAATACATGTACGTGACAAAGACGGCAAGCTTATTTTTGAGGAGAAAGATGATAACGTAGTCCTTACCCAAGGTAAGTACGAAATCATGAAGATGCTCAGAAACAATGCTGCTAGAGAAATACTAGGCACACCAAGATCTATATGTAGACTTGTGGTTGGTGATGGTGGCTGTCCATCTAGCGATCTGTTCACACCAAAGACTCTTGATAAATCAAGAACTGCCCTGTTCTATCCTGTGCATATCAAGGACATCACATCCTCATCTCATCCAACTGGAGATGCTCTTGAGATAATCGTTGATATTCTCAGTGATGATCTTATTGTAGGAGACTTCAACCCCGCCAATGCTGGTGAATACCTAAATGAAGCCGCTCTTGTCTCAAGTATCCCAGGAACATATGTAGCTGGCAAACCAGGAGATCCTGGTGTTGATAGTGCATCAGAAGTAGAGATAACACACAAGACGTTCAAGTCATTCCCCTTTACACCAGGGCAGACTATCACAGCTACTATAAAATGGACCCTGTTTATAGTTCTTTAAAATTCATGCGTAAGCCTTACGCAAAACAATACAGAGGATAAGTATGTCAACTCTAACACCAGGCGATCTTAAACTAGTAAAGCCAGATAATGGAGATTTTGTTGATGGGTGGGATGTTCCAGAAAACGCAAACAAAGAAGTAATTGATACATCCGTCTCATACGCAATGAGATCTATTAATAACGCTTCTGGTTCCCTTACTAATACTGTTGCGACAGATATACCAGCAGGAGTTATTGGTTCGGCTGATGCGCTACAGAAAAGAATGGATTTGATGTCTGATGCTGATGGTACACTAAAGCCACAGCCCGAGATCACTTTAGCTAACTTTTCTCGACTAACTGGTGAATCACAGGGAGTCTTCGAGTTGTTTACACGACTTGAGCAGTACATCTACTGGGCATCACAAGGACAAGTTGACACAGGCACAAGCCAGAGAGATAGACTCCAGAAAGAGCTAGCAAGAAGAGGTCTCACAAAAAGAAACTCTATCATCACAACTGGTGATACTGTATCTGTTGCGGCCGCAATACCAACATTCAGCCCTTCCTCAATAGCAGAATTTAATATTGACGGAAAAATATATAACATACGTAAGGCTACAGGATCTAGCACTGGGGCTATGGCTGGTAAGCAGACAGCCTTCCTGTATGTTGAGCCAGGTGGAGCAACAGAAACAGATTTATACACTGGTGTTGATGGAGTTATGGCTAAGTCGGGCGCTCCTGTTGGCGCATGGAACACCCTTACTTCTGCTACTGTAGGTGCGTTTACTGACGCTAAGGTAGGAGACATAGTAAGGATAGCTGCGAATACATCCTATACTCCATTCGATATTGGTGGAGACTATATAGTAGAAGCAGTTGGAGCAGCAGACGTAAGAATAATTGGTGGGCTTCCTATTAGCGCAGCCTATGCGTCATCCGTTGTCGGCCTCAACTTCACTATTATAAATCCGTTCGCCGCAAAACTGTCCCACCAGTCAGTTACAGTGGTCGGAACAGAATACTTTGAAGTATGTCCAGATCCAGCAGCATCAAGTGGAAGAGCTTACATTGGTGAAGTTCAATGGAATGGAGCAGCCACAGTAATAACTCCGTTCGCATACAGAGCTAATGGAGAATATAACAGCGGGTGGACAGCAGCACCAGCAATAGCTGGAACAAATCCTGCTTCGGTAGCTGCAACAAACCACATGGTTGGTGTTGGTTTTATGCCTACTCATGTCGGTGGAGATAAAGCTGCCACACCTATGAAGACTAGAGTTTTCACTGCAAGAAAGAATGCAGTGGGGCATATCTATGATGTCCAAGAGCTTCCTTTTGAGCAAAGACTTGGTGGAACAACTGTTGCGCCAGCAGGAGTAAGTGGATGGTTTGGCTATGTGACCAGACAGTCTATTGAAATTGTATATGGAGCCAAGCTTCCTGTTGCTGGTGGCTATGCATACCAAAGAAAAGCTCAGGGAACCACATTTCCAAATGATCATAACATAGATGCGTCGTATGAAGCTGTCCAGGCAAATAGCGTGTATAGAATCGTAGTCGAAAGAGATGCGTAGACACAATCCTAACCAGGACGCGTAAGCCTTACGCAAGGATAATAGATGGGTATCACAAAACACTTGAAAATGAATTCACCGTATATCTCGTCTGAGATAAATACTGCATTCAAGAAGGTATTCGGTGTAAGCACCGGAAGAATACTTAACGGTCTTGAGATCACTGAGAATGGACCAGTAGTAAATTTAACTGGAAGAGGAAAGCCAATACTGTCTGCCGGAGAAGCAATAAGGTTTGAAGATTTATCTTCTCCTGGATTTCTAGCTAGCTCTATAAAAAATAACTGGTTTGTTGTTGGTGGAAATCAACTGATATTTAGCGGGATAGATCAAGAGAAAAGAAGAAACTTTCTTGGTGGTTCCGTTCTTGCTGTTGCTCCTACTACATTCACCGATACAGTAAATAGTCCGTTTGCGGCTACAGATGTAGGTAAATGGATCACTGTATATAAAGGAGCTAATGCTAACGCCTTCAAGATAACGGCATATATAAATATATCGTCTGTTACAATAGCTGCGGCCACATTTGTTAATCAATCAAGCATTCTGTATAGCATACCAGAGGCAAGAGATAACTGGGGAATCTACAGAGTTAATGCTGGAATAAGCGCAACAGTTCTTGAGATATACAGCACTAAAAAGTTTGTTACATTAGCCGCTGGTCAAGAAGAACTTGAATACGCAGAGTATTCTCCTCCTAATGTTGAGGTATCACCAGGAAACTTTAGCTGTAACGGTATAAAGGTTTCAGTTAATACAACTCAGACTATTGATTACCCAGTTGATGTTTTATACGCAAACCCTCCTCCTCTGTATCTTTATGCAGAAACGCAAGATGACAGAGAAGACAGCCCAACAAACATCAAAATATCTGTTGGTCAAGTATCAGCAAGAAATGCTGTAGTGCTAGCAGTAAAATATATGAGCTACGGAAGGCATCTCACTGGATGGATGAGCGCATCATCTTTCACGGCAGAGTCTATCAGGGGTAGTGTTGACGATGTTTCTTCTGCAATAGGTAAAGGTGGGTGTTATTCAAATGGCCTAGACTACTTTGTAGACATGGCTAAGTATCCACCAGAACTAGTAGTTAAATCTCCAAAAAGAATTGATGGTGGAGAAGAAAGAAAACCACTGCTCGTTAGTGCTAATTCAACAACAATAGTTGACACAGTTCCATCATTCGAGTTACTTAGAGTTCCTCTGAATAATCCTGTTCTTGGTGAAAGAATAGACAAGTTATTCATCACCTCAAGGACTACTAAGGAAGAAGTTCTCGACGGCTTAGAAGGAGTTGTTTCTCCAAACAAGCCAATAGGCGAAGTTGCACTGAAATATAGACTAGGTGTATCTAGCGCACTGGGATACAGGACAACTGATCCTAGCTCTGGGAGAACAATACCAGAGGCGTCGCCAGTACTGTCACTTGCAGTTAATTCAGGTATTGATATAAACAGTACTGTTTCTAATAATCTAGGTGTTACTGTGAAGGCTTTCGCAGACCTAAATGTCATAGCGCCATTTTCAAATGCAGGAATAAGATTCTACGCAAACTCTTCTCAGTACGGACAGCATGGTGACTATACTTCTTCTATAGCTCCACAAAATACTGGAGTCAAAGAGCTAGTTTCAGCCACAGATATACATGGAACATTCCACTTTGCATGGATTGAGACTGAATCTGGAGTTAATAAAGTTTGGTATTGCAGGCTAGATGCTTTCGGAAACACGCAGATAACCGCTCCTGTAAGAATCTCAGATACTAATTCCAGAGACTTATCTATCTGCGTAAGCCTTACGCAGCAAGTAAGTCTAGTGTTTATCGACATAGCTACCGACTTGGTTAGAACAGTACGATTTGTCGGACATGCAGCAGGTGGTGTTTCATCTATCATAGCTGAAGCAAATTTAGATGCAACTCCATCTCAAAGATGCTCCATTCAATGCACGTATGAGACAGAAAGATATTTCTATTTCAGAACACCACTGGGTGGTGGAGCGATGGATGTTACATGTAAGGCGTCCGATTCAACTACTCTAGTAAATCCTACTGTGTATGGAGAGTCTAACATAGGTGTTCTATCTAATGTTTCTATGACATCTAAGATAGTTAGCGTAAGAACAGAGGATGATGAAATACTTGCTTTTACAGCAGCCAAGGTGTATACAGCAGATGATAACTGGTACTCTGTGTTTGGAGTCAAAGTATCAGATATTGCTGCAATAAATGAAGGATGGATCGCAGCAACAGAGGGCAAGGTCACAGACGTACTAGACTTGACAGATGTTATAGCTCTTCAGGACGGTAGAGTAATTGTCTTAGGAACAAATGGAACCAGCGTGTTCGCAAACATGCTATCTAAGTCATTACAATCTATGTCAAACTCAAGATTTGCTCTTGGTGTGGCTGATTCATACACTGCAATATCTGGAACACATGTGTATCCATCTGGTGAAGTTATTATTCAGGCTACAGCATTCAATGGTGGAGCTTACGACACTGTATTCTCTAATCTTGAAATATCACTCGAAGGCAACATGCCTGAAACACCGAATGGTATTAGTCCAGATGTGTTTAGTGGATCCAAAGAGTTTCTTTTAGCAGAGATAAAGGTTCTTTCTGGAGCTATACCAGACTACCCAGGATTAGGACTTCACATAGCGACAGATGCAACACCTGCCGGACCATCTGTGCTATCTTCTGTTTCTGCTAGCGCGATAGGAATGAGAGATGGATCTAGAATAGCAACAACAGTAGCCACTGCTGCTGGCATGTCTGTTGGCATGATGTCAACTAAGCCAAACGTATCAGCCATAATGCTGCTAGATGATGTTGAATCTGATGGATTCGATGACACTATTGATCCACTATCCGTTATGACAGTATATAGTAGTTTAGATAATTCCAACTGGATACTAAGAGCAGTTAGGGATGTTTACAGAGTTAATGGAAACACTATCATTAAGATGGTATCGTCAACAACTGATGAATACATAAAAGTATACTTCTCTGCACAGTTATTGATTCCTTACGAAGCATCTGATGGTAGCGATTCATTTGCTATGAGTATCGGTGAAGTGCGCTTATTTGAGACATCTCCAGGTGATACGTCTAGTGCAACCAGTGAAAACTCAGTATCAGTTCCAGGCTTAGTAGAGATTTCTCAGAAGAATCTACCAGATTCTAAAGATATATATGTTGGTGATGGTTATCAGTCTTTTGGGGAATACTCTGGGTTTGAAGGAATACAGAAGGCAGTAAGTAGATCTCTGTCTATGTCTCTTAATTCGTATGACAAGAATGTATTCCCAGAGAGCAATAGAAAAGTTGTTGTTGGACCTGGATTATACATAGTATCTTCATCACTTAATTTTCCTGGTGGAACCAACATAGAGTTTATGCCTGGAGCTATACTTGTAGACGAAAGGACTAGTGATTCTGGATTATCCTACCTTTGCTACTCTACTGGCGTGTATGGAACATTCAATGTCTATGAGAAAACAAGGCAAGTTTATCTAAGCGAAAATTGTCAAATGAAGGGCATTAAGGTCGGTAGTTCAGTGAGGGTAGTTGGACCAACAACTAGAACCGAAACATTCGTTTCTCGCATAAGTAAAGGTGGAAGAATACTTCATCTTGCAGACATCATTCCTGAATCTTCAGCAGCAACAGACATAACAGTATACAATGCTGGTGTAAGAATTGATGGGATGAAGGCTAGAGTTCTAAAGAACCATATTAATGTTGCAGCTATATCTCTTATGAGCTTTAATCAATTGTCTGAATTAGTACTTAACAATGTTGAGGTAACTGATCGCACTCCTATCTCTGTGAATACATATACAGTCCTTGAGGCATACATGTGTAAGAAGGTTAGGCTTGATGACATTGATATTGGCTCTATTGGTGCTGACGCTGCTATTCATATCAATATATGCGAATCTGTGTCTGGTGGATCTGTAAGATGTTCATGTCTGAATACTGGATTCAAAATGAACGATGTCTCAGACTTTAGAGGGTTCTCTTCTCTTGTATCAAGAGGTAATCCCTCTGTTCCAGGTGGAGACATGACTATATCATCTGTAACTGGGGATAACCCATTTGGTAGATTCTCAATAAATCCAAGCAGCACAAGAGCGGGACTTTTACTATCTGGCGTTTCTGTAGGATTCGATGAGTTTATAAATATGGATGTTCACAGAGAGGGCTTGATAAGTCTGCTAAACAATGGTATATATGAACAACTACTTGCTATGGTGACATCAGAAGTTCAAGCTATAAACTCTTCTCCACTTATTAACCTACCTAGTGGATGGGTTGATGGTTTCGTCAATAGTTCTATCATAGATGCCTTGGAATCTCACTAAATCTATTGCGTAAGCCTTACGCACATGGAACTTTCGCGTAAGGCTTACGCAATAATACGGAGACAATAAATGCCTACTTATCAACATGATGGATCTGCTCTAAAAGTAGAGAGGTTTAAGGCTCTAGATGCATCAACACTGTCATTTCCATCATCAGAGTCAGTAATAAAAAGAATAGCTCCAACAATTGACCCTTTGTCATATACATCCCTCAGAGGAAGAATAACTACTCCTGCTGAAGTAAAAGATTTATTTGGAACAAGACCGACAAATACAATTGGAGAAGATGAAATCTCCCTCTTAGATTACAGTGTTCTAGGAGCACCAAATGGAGTATCTGCTACAGCTAGCGGAGTCATGCAATCATTCATTACTTCTTCTGGTGGACCAGAGACACTCCAGGAAGTTTTAGATGTACATGCAGTTGGCTCATACGTGTATGTCTTGTATGCATATACAGACTCAGGTTCCGGATGGCACTATTTGAAGATTGCTCAGTTCGATCAGTTTGGAGCATTATTTAATACTGGTGTAGTAGCATACAATGCAACATGGAACTTTCAGGCATCGTCTGGAACTGGTGCTTCATACGATACTTATAGAAAAAAGACAGCAAAGATATGTAGTGATGCTGGTGATGCTGGATTCCTGTATGTATCCTTTGTCCAACAAGTTGACGCAGCGTATTCACCGGCATTCACTGGTGGTGCTAATTTTGATCAGGGAATAATTACTGCACGTCACAATAAAAGTGACCTACTTCCTGACGGCACAGTTCCTTCACTTGAGATGTGGGTTCCATCAACAGCGTACCTTCTTGGCGAAACATGGTGTGTTCTAGGTTCTGCTGGTAAAGTTCATATATGCGCTACTAGATACGATACTGCTGCTGGTAATTGGGAAATATTTGGAATGGATTTTGTTGTGGCATTCCCCCTTACTATAGTCACAGGAGTTGTAAAGACTTCTGCTGCGGGGGATATTATTGGTATCCCTCAAATCCACAACATGGGCGGGGCAATATCTGTATCATGGTCAGAATTTCTCAATGGAGGAGTAACATCTGACATCAAGACTATTACAAAAGCATACCCTGGAACTTCAGAGGTGGTGTTTGTAAATCAGGGTGCTGCTGCAATCTCTGGGCCAACACCATATTCTATGATCACTGATGCATCCTTAGCGTTTACATCATGCTTGTACATGGCAGTTGTATCTGCAGGGGCACAAATCCAACTAAGACTAAAAGTTGGACTTATGAATGGTACTGGAGGAGGTGATGTCTTAGCTCTTGCAATAGCAAACACAAATGGTGGCAATATAAATGGAACGCTAGAATCCTGTTCAGACGCCACATTCTTGTTTGGAACTGGATATCCTGCTGACAATGCTATATATATACATGCTGATGGAATGTATATGAACGCAACTCCATACACAGCAATTTATGCTAGACAACCAGTGAATGCAATTCCTAATAGTCAAAACTATATACCTGCATGGATAGCAAACGAATCAAATCTATGTGTTGGTGGTATGCTTATTGGTGCTAGTGTAGATGCATATCTTGCAATGTCTGGTAAAGCTGGATTGCTTATGGACTGGAAGGTTGGTTCTTCGTATCTATCAGCATTCAGGAAGGCATATGCATTAGGGCTTGGATCTTCTGATTTGGAGTTTGGAGATGTGTCGCTTGCAAGAGGTCTAGATTTATACGTGTGGGATCACACCAATAGTAGGTGGTATTCTGGCTTGGATGGAAGGTTTATATCTGGAAGTGATGGAACAACAGCAATTAATGGTTCTGGAGTATGCGCAAAGTTAGATCCGTTAAATGATGTAGACAGCTCAGGTTGGCCTGATATTCTATGGGTAATGTGTATTGCTAGAGGAATAGGGCAATTAAGAGATCCTGTTTATAGTAACATATCTCATGTGACAGCATATGGAGATCCAGATGAAGAAACTATTGTTGGAACTATACTTAAATCACCTTCTCTTGCTATAGACCCAAACTTTGGTGTTGCGTTTATAAAGTCAGAAGCATACGACGAACAAGAGTTGATAGTTTCATCCGTTCCTACATCTGTAGTAGGTACAGGCACAGCACTTGTCGGTACATCAGCAAACTCTATGATAGCCCAAGGGTTCTTTATAGATGGCCCAGAATCAGTTATTGCTACAAAAGCAAGACTCATGCTATCTAAGTCTGGATCTCCAGTAGATACACATGTGGTTAAGATTGTAAGAATGTATAGCGATACTACCACATCTGTACAACAACCTAGAATGATGGACATCGTAGCAGAGAAAATTATCGATCCAGCCCTAGTACCAGCAGGTCCAGCACTCTTTGAGGTTGAATTCGATGAGCCTATCATAATGCATCCATCTACTCAGTATGCACTTATGATAACCCGCAATCATGAAGAACCTAGAATGCACACAGTCTACATTGAATTAGACTCACCACCAGCACTTACTCCAAGATTCTATGTTGCAGAGGTTGCCGAAGTCGGAGGAGGTCTGATAAAAAGACACGAATTATCATGGACTCACGCAGATGCAATAGCTTCAATAGATGGTATCGCTAGGGATACGGCGTCAGGATTATACTATGTAATAGGAACAACCTTTCTTGTTTCTTGGACTAGCTGGCTAGGCACTATCGATGTAGAGACTGGTGTTGTAACCAGAGTGGCTGATAGCGATAGGTTCTATGACGATATATGCTTTGATGCAGCATCAACCCTATATGGTGTATCGAACAATTCTTCTGCTGTTAATATAAATGCACTACACAGTATAAGCAAGACAACGGCAGCTTCTACATTTCGTGCCACACTTGGTTACACAAGTGGGGTTCATGCTATAGGGTATGACGCAATAATAGGAGATTTATTTCACATAGGAAGCAATCTTACTCATTTTGAGCGAATAGCTATTCCTGGTTATGCAATAACTCCCATAGCCATAACTGGTGCCATATGGCCTGCTCATGTTGCTAACTCAATGATTACTAGAGCGGGTCTTAGTTCTTTTTATCTTGGTGGAACAAAAGAAAGAAAAATAATAACCGTATTAGGTGTTGTATCTGATGTGGAACCCACTATTGACATCGAGTATAGTCCAGATGGGCTTGAATTAACTCCTGCACCAGCAGCAGGCGACGATGCTGTGAATTATCTCAAGTGGTGGCATGGGTCTGCCCCTCCTGACTATAGCTTCCCAAACAATGAGTTTATATATTCTGCGTTTGCATGGAATAGCGTGTTGTCGTCTTATCTTGAGATGTATATCTATGGAACGACAAATAATGACATGTCTATGGAAGTTACCAGAGATAATGGTGCTACATGGGTTGATACAGATATAGAGATGTTTAACGAATACATCTCTACATACTACTTGGCTAACGAAAGAAAGCAGAGAATGAATAAAGGTCTAGCAAGACTAGAATCATCACCTGCTGGATCTCTTATGAGAGCAAGAGTCAAGATGAAGGGTAACTACAACGAATTCTACTCACTAGCTCTATCATGGCGTTGACAGACACACAATATCGTACTATACTATAATCTAATTAGGTCAATCTCGGTGCGTAAGCCTTACGCACTGGGTATCCGTATGTACCGGAATGATTAAATAAAAGGAAATTATTATGAGCGGACAAAACAACTCTTTGACCAACAGCAATATGACACACAAGGGTGCAGGCTTGCACAGCGCAGGAATGGGACAGAGAGACGTCTCTCTCGGACTCGTCTCTAAGAACATGAAAGAAGAACGAGATCTTATTCCTGTTCATTCTCTCATGCGAGACCTCAAAGATCTCAGTCCTTATGCATTCAGAGTAAAGCAAGTTACCGCTGTGTCTGGTGTTGTTGTTCCTAAGTACCCCTGTGTGCTTTATGATTATCTCGCCTTCGGAACCCTCGAAGATGCTGCACCTAAGAAGAAATGGCGCATGTATGTCCAGGATAACGATGGTGTGACTGATGCCATGTTCTACTCTCAGTCTGATGATGGAATCATATGGGATGCTGCAACCACTCTCGATGCAACTGTAATCTTGCCGAACCCCGCGCATCCCATGAAGGGTATGCAAGTCTTCTATGATGCTCAGGGACTCGTTGTTGTTGCTGGCGTCACATACAACTGGGCCGCGATGTACAAAGTCGATAATAGTGTTGTTGGCAACATGACAGACATGGCTATGGTCTACTCTCTCGACGGCATCACCTGGATTAAGGCTGCGATGGCAGAGCATGCTGCCAACACCCCTGCTATGTACGCTGGTTACACTGGTCAAGGTGCTGCCTATATTGGCAGAACTGGTGAAGTCACAGAAGCAACATACGCTGTTGCAGCACCAAGAACCTACTTCAATGCAGCCGGTGATTACATTGCAATGATGCGCCTAAATGATGGTGCTGCCGTTGGTGCAGACGTTGGAAGACTTGAACTTCTTGGATGCAATAGTGCCACTCCAGCAGACTGGAACAAACTAGGCTTCTTCACTAACTGGATTAGAAACCTCTTGTCTGGTCAGACAGGAGAGAGAAGTTTCGGTCAAGTAAATAAGTCAGAAGTGTTCCATGTGCAGCGATACAAAGATGTGTTTATCGGCCTAGTGCAGATAAAGTATGACGGTGGTGCTGTTAGTGTCGATGCTGGTCTTGCTTTGGCAATCTCCAAAGATGGTTTAATCTTCGACTATATGGGTCCACTGTATGATGCTGGACTAGTTGTCTCTTATAACGAAACCACCAGTACTGTTGTTGCCACTGATGGTGCATCCACAGCATGGCTATTAAGTCATGGTTCTGGTGATGGAACCCAAATCGTTGCGGGTTCTGTTGTTGTTGATAAGTCTGGAAACAACTTCTCTAAGAATTGTGGCCCCTTGCTCAATGACAGACACCTCCTTAGAGTCTACTGGACAGAGCATACTTCCAACAAAATAGTCATGGGATACATCTAGAACTTATTTTGCTAAAGCTTTGCGCATGCTAGTCGTGCGTAAGGCTTACGCATCTATCTTAAGTGTACAAATTGGAGACAGAATATGTTTGATGACGACGAAGAAGTTGAAGTGGTCGAAGAAGAAAAAGTAGATCCATTTGAAGATATGGTCGAAGAAAAGGTGGAAGTTAATGTTACCGAATTAGCAGTCGAAGAGGTCAAGGTCGAAGCCGAAGTGGAAGAGAAAGAAGTCAACCTCTTTGAAAAGTTCGCCTCCTATATCCTTCCTGGGATGAGGCTCTTTGTTTCTGATGAAGTCAAAGGCGAGTTACCTAAATGCGTCAAAAAGTGTTGGCACGTCAGAGGTAAGATGAGATTCCTTGGAAGTCGAAAGCATGACGATAACTATGGAATGGTGTGTATCGCCTATGATAAAGACAGAAACATCTTTTTCTTGGCTAGTAGCAAGATTACCTTTGGTTCTGCTGTTGAAGTCAAGCAGTCAGAAGAAATCGACCAATGGTTCAATAGCACATATAAATAGGAACTACAATGAGAGAGCTATACAAAGGAGCCATATTTCAGGGTGATAGTTCAATTATTATAGTTGCACTTCTTGATGCGTCGGGAGTTCCCGTAACTGGGAAAACATTCTCTGATATAGCTTTCTGTAAGTATTCCAGAGACGGTGAAGCACCATTCAATACGTTCACGCTAAACGGTGTTAACTTCACAGAGATCGCTGATGGTTTCTATAAACTAATCTTAGATGGAACCGTTACTGCATTCGATGGAGTACTAAATATATACTTGTCCGGTGCAACGTTCGACGACATATTGTACTCATACACTGTCAAGGCTAAAGACCCTGGCAACGTTATGGTTACATTAACTGTCAATGACCAGATACCAATTAACCTAGCTAATACTCAGGTTGACATATGGGATTCTGGAATGACAACTTTGCTTTGGTCAAACTCAACAAATTCATCTGGACAAGTAGTTCTATCTCTCAATCCTGGCATATATAAGGTTCTCATTCGCAAGAGTCGCGTTTCGTTTACTACTCCAGAGACACTGACAGTTGTTGGCCCAACAGCAGAAACGGCTACATTCTCAGGAACATCAGTGATTCCTAGTTCTCCGACAGCACCAAACCTCTGCGTAATATACGGAAGCATTTATGATATTGAAGGGGCTGTGGATGATGGTACATCTCCTGACCCAGTTATTATACTTGCTCAAAGAGGAAGGTCTACGTCTGTAGTTGATGGAAGAATCTATACAAACGACACCTCAAGAACTAAGCCTGATGAAGACGGCTATTTCGAGGTAGAACTTGTAAGAAACATGAGCGTAACAATCTCGATTGAGAGATCGGGAATAAACAAAAAGGTGACAGTGCCAGATCAAGTATCTGCTGCACTAACATCGTTACTATAAGGAAGAGTTGTAATGGATGAGATGTATCAAGGAATCTTTCTAGGCATGACTAAGCAAGCTGACGCGTTCACTGGTATAGGTACTGCACTCGGCAAGCTAGTTAGAGGAGGGAAAGGTGGAAGTAGAGCATATGGTGCTGCCGTGGAGCATATGGGAAAGGACGCTCCTGGTTTGGTCGGAAGAACTATTGGTAAGATAAAACAGATAGGCAAGGGTGTTAAGTCTGAGTTTAGCAAGATGACTCCAGAAATGAAAAAGAAGTTAAAGATTACAGGTGGCGTCACAGCCGGTGTTGGCGCTGTCGGAACTGGTGTTGGTGGTGGCGTTGCACTTTCCTAAGCCCTGCGTAAGCCTTACGCATAAGGATTGAATATGAGTTCTCCAACAATGAAACCAATAACAGGTCTTACCGAAAGAATGCTATACGGTATGATACCTGGGGTAGCTGGTGGCGCGGCGCTTGGTGTATATACTGGAGACGAAGACGACTCTGATATTCTTAGAGGAATACTTTTTGGTATCGGTGGTGGGCTAGCTGGAATGAGCGTACCTGGATTAGCCGAAGGGTTTAAGGGTATAGCTCATGAAGCAAAAGGCGTATGGCCTGATGTTAAAGAGGGAGCTAAAGAAGGCTTAAATGAAGCAGTAGCCCTATTGAAAATAAACGAAGCTGAGATGGCTAAGGTGAAACTGGTATGAACACAAAAGCAGGCAATGAAATAAAGTATGTCTTCAGCGTGTTCGTAGCATTAGCACCAGTGGTGGGCCTAACTAATACTGACTTTGTTAAGTATGTATATAAAAACGGTGTAGCTAGTGCTGTAGCCGTTGTAGTGTCAGAGATTGGTTCGGGTCACTATGTAGCTTCTTATACACCAGATTCAGTAGGCGTGTGGTTCGTTGGTGTCAGAAGAACCACTATGGAGCTTGCTTTTGAATCTGTATTCATAGTTAACTCTGTGGATATAGATGATATGCTGATTCCTCTCGGAACATCTATGGTTACAATATCCGTAGAGGATCAAGATGCAGATCCAGTTGAGAATGTAGAGATAAGCATCCAGAATGAAACACAGACTGTTATATTCGGGGTTGTTAAAACCCTCCAGTCTGGATCTGTTATCTTTGGGCTTAATCCTGGGACGTATCAGCTAGTGCCTTTCAAGAAGCTTCATGATTTTTCTGGCACACCATACGAACTTGTTGTGTCAGGAGCTACTACTACAGATACAATAGTCGCCCAAAGGAACCTTATTAGGTCTCCGTCTTCTCCAAACAAATGTGTCTTGTGGGGATATACAGTTAATGCATCAGGAGATCCTATAAAGAACTCTGAAGTGCATGCGTATCCACTAGACATAGTTTCTTCAGATAACGATGTAATAGATAATAAAAGAAGATCTACTAGATCGAACAACTCTGGATTCTTCCAAATAGAACTAACACAAACCCAACGTGTCAGAATCGAGATACCAGCATCCAGCCTGTCAAAGACCTTCGCTGTACCGGCAGTAACCAATAAAGAATTAACAACCATCGCGTAAGCCTTACGCAAGGAATAGTGTTGTGAGCAAAACCAAGTGGTATACCTATATCCAGAAAACGACAAGCAAGTATGCTAAGAAAGTAAAGAAGTGTATACTTGGACTTATTGCATCCTTAGCCTCTATGTTTATGGAGCTATTATTTCTTCCTAGGACTATATTCAAAGGTCTATTCTTTTACTCTGAGATTCAAGATGGAGTCGTAGTCAGAGTAAGATTCTCCTCATCGAGAACAATGTTCGTGCTTGGCTCACTCGCAGTCATAGCACGTATGTTTCTAGGTGGTATGGAGGTCAAAGGACTGAAGCTAGGCCCAGAGATAAGTATAGCCAACTCTATCAACACTGAGCAGGTATCCAAAAGAAACGGGTACGTAAAGATAAAAACAAGGGCAAAATACTACCCAAAGAAGACTACGGAATCTAAGAAGACAAGAGCATGGATGCATATTCAGGATGTCAAGTTCTACCCATTACAAATGTGGGAAGTTGTTGGACTTCTAGTATTCGCTCTCCTGTTTTTCTTTAGTAAAGACATAGAAGCTGGAAGCAAGAAAGGATCATTTTCTGGAATACTAAACAGACTAACTACCGCTGGAGAGAGAAAAATATCTGGAGATAAAAATTATAAACCTACTAGTGAGCCAATTGTCACCGAAGAGATAGACGACGACACGCCAGAGCCAGAAGGAATAAAGATACCAAGTGGGCTTGACAGAAGACCTAGGAAGAAAAAAACTAAACCTGACCTATTTTAGAAACACCTTGACTACTCCTGCTGTTATGGTGTACTATATAAGAAATCAACAAAGGAGTCAGTCATGGATAACATGGAAAATACAAAGAGCATTATTGGAATCATCTGGTCATATATTTCACCTGCATTACTATACTTTTTCTCAAGCCCTAAAGTAATCGTCTTGTTCATACTACTCACTATGTCGCTTGGTAGCAATGGCTGGCAGTGGTCATGCAATGCATATCAGTCTAGACTGCTTACAAAGTCTCGTATAGCTATAGAGAAGTCAAAAGTGGAGTACAACAAGGCTGTCAAGAAGGCAGAAGAAGCCAATGCAATACTTGCACATATAGAACAAGAAACTATAAGACAGATAAATCTGTTGACAAAAAACTCTCAGGTAGCCACTAAAGAGATTATGTCAATGGAAAGAACAGCAAAGAAAGCTGTTGATAAAGTTAAGAAAATGTCGGAAGATAAGGTTCTTGAACAACTCAAAAAGGAAGGTTACTGAAAATGAGAAGAATTGACACAATCGACATTAACGGAATACACTATGCGTAAGGCTTACGCAAGGACATAGATATGAAGAAACTTATATTTCTAATCGCAATGATTTTGGCTTTTGCCATATCAACAAATGCACATTCAGCAAGAAAAGGAATCTGTATCAAAGCAAGAAGAGGAAAGAAGGCAGACTCGTACTGCTTCTCTCTTGAAACTGGCAGAAAGATTCTTCTAGATAAAACAGAACTTAATGGACTCCGAGGAATAGTGCCTGGCCTTAAACAGCAGAGCAAGACAAAGGATACGCTCATTGAACTATGGAAGACAAGAGCGGTTGCTGCAAAGAAAGCTGCCGTTGCTAGTGCTACCGTAGCAAAAAAGGCCAAGATTGTAATAGATAAGCAGGCCAAGTCTTTAGTCTTACATGCTGGAGAAGTGGAAAGACAAAGAGCTTTAGTTAGCAAGTATAAAGGTCAGCGTATCACCTTCGTCTTAATAGGCGTAGGAGTAGGCATTGTCGTGACTACTGTGGTTATAGTCGCTGCAAAAGCTGCACTAGATAAGCTAGGAACTAGCAATTCCAATCTAACCGCACTAGTAGCATTTAGAGGGGGATCTATGACTGCATTGAAGATTCCCACTCACCGGACAGTACGGATAATGAAACCATCTATACGTGGATCGTTTACAATCCGATAGTGCTGTCCTACAAGGAAGAGAGTAAGTAGTCACCAACGGAACAGTGCTGTGGTTATTTTTGGCAACCCCTATGTATTCAGAAGTGGTAAAACTCAGCCACCAGGATGCAGCAAGTATGGAGAGAGCAAGATGGTGTCTATGATAAGAAAGAAAACTTGGACTGACCAAACGCCACGACCTATAAAGTAATTGACTTCAAGAATCAATAACTAAATAGCTCTATTGTAGTCATGTCAGTACATATTAGCTATTCAGAACAAACTCACAAAATGAACCACCCTGGCTGTTCGTGGCGAACCAGACTATTTTCTAAAAAATATCCTCCAGAAGAAATAGGTGACTCAGAACCCATCTGAACAATAGATTCCGAGTGATACACCTACTCCAACAAAGCCTCTATATCAGACTTCTTAATCTCTCCTTTGCACCAAAGTCCATGCAAATCCTTTATGAATTCAATCTCACTTTGGGTTTTACCAGCACACAAGAAATGGAACTTTTGTCTTTCTGATACGAGCAAGTGTCCAAGTTTTTCTATATCTTTAGTGGACGGATTCAAGATACCTGCGACTTTGATTAGCCAGTTAGGACTAGGTGTCTTGTTGCCTTTCTCAACATCACATATATACCCTCTGGTGAACCCTATGGTTCTAGCTATGAATATGGCAGAGAATCCAAACTGTAGCCTAATCCTACAAAGCATCTCACCGAACCTCTCGTTCATTACATTACCTCTAGATCCTCTATCTTAGTTATCTTGGTTGTTTCTATCAACTCTTTTGTGTCCCATTTGAAGTTTCCGACGCATCCATCCACATAGAACACAATCTCTCTTTCTATGAGTTCGTTAGCAACATACTCATCACTAGTCATATCATCATAGCTATCCCTCATAGCTCTTGCAGCCCTAAGCATGAAATGCTCTTCAAACTTTACCTTAGCAGATCTTTTAAGTTTCTCGATTTGCTCAACTTTATCTTCTGTAAAGTCATAATCATCTAGCTCAAATTCAATATTCGTGGCCGAATTTCTAAACACATTTGATACAAATTTAATTTCCGATACACTGTCGTCGGCCAAAACAGTGCCATGTATGCCTATGATCTTATAGAACATTTCCAGGGCATCACCATCAATACTTACTCCCTTAAGTTCCATAGATGGAACCATCATGGATGCTGATGAGATTCTGTCCCATTTGAGTATTCGTTCAGGCTGAACAGTGTCTTCAGGCATTCTGATTTCCGACATGACAGACTTCCATTCATCTTCAGAAAAGTTGAAGAACCAATCATTATACATAAGGAAATCGAAATCCTGAAAGTCGTACCGATACTCCATGATGGCAGCCTCTTTAGCTGTATCGTTTAGCTCATCGAACAAGAATAGTTTGTGGTGTTCAAAGACATCAAATGGCATATCTATCTCCGTTTGCGTAAGGCTTACGCAGTTAGTCTTGGTACATCTTTCGGATTTCTTCGATAACATCTTCTTGATTAGTAAATCTCTCCTTCATTACATCTATAAATGCCATAGTAAGGCCCATTCCTTCAAGGGAGCCAACAACATTTCCGGCCACAATATTCAAAGAGTCTTCCCAGAACACTCTGTTCATCAGCCTTCTTGCTTGGCTTTGATCTGGAACTTCTCTCAGAATTGAGATGATGTCGTTGGGTGAATCAGTACACATAACAAGTATATCTTGCATGGCAGCGAACCGAGTTCTTCCTTCGATCTTGAACTTCTCTAGTGCAGTATCACTCTTGCAGTAACACTGGAACTCTTCATTTAGTCGGTAGATTTCCTCCTCAAGATCGAGTTTTCTTTGCTTGAATCTCAACTTCTTCTGTCTGGCAATTTCGCTATCGGATGATAAGACTCTTTGGACCATAGCTGCCTTGTTATGATCTTTGTGCGTAAAGACTATATCCAGAGCGAAAATAATCTCGTTTATCACATTAAGTGGATCTTCTGTAGGAATAAGATTGTTAGACTTCAAACTAAATACAACATCGACACACCCAGGAATATTGCTGAATACGTATGTTCTTAGAATACCTTCATTTGTAGAGCTAGTTATGGCATTCACCGATACTGGTTTGTCTTCAGCTTTTATTCTTCTGCCAGGATTCACAGTAGCCTTTCTGCATTCAGGACATGATTCACTTTGTTCAGTAAAGCTTACTGATGCTTCGTAGCTACACTCCCTACAATGCTCAGTGATTGGAGGGTCTATCGTGAGAGTCATTCGTTTCATTTGTTTAGCCTATCAATTTTTCTTTTAGATGCGCTAGCGGGAACTTCGGCATCTTTAAGTTTAGCTTTCAAGTTCTCGATCTCATCTACTAGATCTGCTTTATGACCTGAGTTCACAAACACAAAGATTCTACCTGCTTTGTCATCAGGTTCGCCACATCCACCAACGGCGTTCCTAAACTCCTTACAGGAATCCCAGTTCTCTGCTATGCAGCCGTAGCAGTCATTGGTAGCGGAACTCCTCGACTCTATTACAATCTTTCCTATTCTGCACATAGCATCTCCTTGTCTATTTTTGTTAATTGTTTACAGTAAATCTCTTATACCATATACCATGCGTAAGGCTTACGCAATAAAAAAATACATGCTAAAAAAACTATTTGTATCCCGCTGTTTTGTAGCGGTCTCAAGTTCTACTCTCGCCTGGCTTAGATGCCGTAGACGAAACTGTAGAATTTGAACTTGAGCCATGCACCAATGCCTTCGGCTTGGAAGAGGACTCGGTTGGTATAGGTGTACGCTTTTCTGCGCAGGCGATAGAGGTGGAAGTCCGCCAACCCCGCGCAGATTACTTTACATTCAAATAACAACTCCACACTGTGTTCTTTTACGATGTCTGCCTCGTTCTCCTTGAGGAATCTTGCCAGGATCCCACAATTTATAACTGCGGACTTCGCGTCGTGCGAGTGGCACGCAAGTGCCATCTCTGGGCCTATCTTCTCTCCAAGCCATTCTTGGAGAGTCTGATCTGCGGCTGCGGCTGCGGGGGAGGCTGCGGGGGAGGCTGCGAGAGAGGCTTTCGCCTCCTCTATCGCCTCCTCCATCGCTTCCTTTAACATCGCCTGGACTTCTTCTTGGCCCTGGGCCTGGACTTCTTCTTCGGTGGACTTGGCATCCATGATAGTCTCCTCGACCATTTGTTGCCACAAAATTGTGACTAGCAAGGCCGAAGAAGCACTCTGTGTTTTTTACGCACAGAGTTGCTTAAGCGACCAACTCCTATCAAACGACAAGAGCAAGAAGGGGCCTAATCCTTCTCTATTAATCTTATACCTAATTCTTAGTTGTTATGCACGTACACGTGACAGTAATATCCTTGTGTGGTATTATAGTGTAGTTAACCACAATAAAATGGAGATATAATAAATGTCTATAATCGATGTATATGATGACCCTGGCCTGTCAATATTCAAAGAACTTACTGCGCACATTGATAAAGATACTCTTATGAAAACAGCATCCTCTGTAAAGCTTCTTTCCACAGAGGAAAGAGAGGTACTGAGAGATGACCAGTTCGGACTAGTGTTTATAACAAAGACTGGTGGCGTCAAGAAATACTTCCCCTTGTCTGATAGAAATCAGGTCTTTATGTCTGGCATGTACTTCATGAAAACCGCTGGCGAACTAAACAACGCAATGCAGGCTATAGCTGGAGCAAACATATCTAAGGCTGCAACCGCAATGGATGTCCCTGTGAATCCAGCAATGCACAAGATTGCAGAAGACTTCCCGAGCATGGGTAACACTTGGGTTGAAGGAGCTAAAGACTTCGAGTACAGCATGCCTTCTATTCAAAAGGTGGCTTCAACTAACAATAACGTTGATAGTAACAAAAGATTCTGGGGTCTCACGAATATCCGCAATAGATACCCTCTCCACGAAATAGATCAAGTCAAGGTTGCCGCTGCGTATTTAGATAAGAATGCAAACTCATTCACTCCAGAAGAACGCTTTGAGTTCTCATGCAAGGTTGCCTCAAGAGCAGATGAGTTCGGACAACTTGATAGCTTTATGAATCCCACCATTGCTAAATACGCTGGTGTCGGCTTCGGCTCAAGATTCGATGAGAACATCGCTCAGAGACTCAACCTTTGTGATGAGTTCAAGATAGACAGTTCACCATTTATGACTCTTCATAAGCAGGCTAATCAACTTGGAGCTAACAACTCTTGCGCTGCAATGATTGAGCTTGATAAGGCTGCTGGTCTCCACAGATACTACGACAAATCTATCGACGATCCATATGCAGCGACTCATGGTGGATATATCACAAAGGTAGCAGAACAATCAATGACTCTTGGTGATACTCAAGTAACTGAGTCTCAGATCCGTTCTATCCCTAAAGAAACGTTCATTGCAAGCTACGGCCCTACACTCTGGAATTCTATTCAATCTGATCCAGTATCCATCCTTTCCTCACTTCCTAAGCCAGACCAAGCTGGTATAGCTGCAATGATTCCATCTGTCGGTGGTGGGATTGATATGTCTGAAGCACCAGTAATCCAAGAAGTTCCCAGTGCGTAAGCCTTACGCATAAGGAAAAGATATGATTTATCAAGGCATCTTTCTTGGCATGACAAAATCTGCCAAGCTTCGCAGAAGAGTTGGTGTTTTTGTGTACAATGATAAAGGACAGGTCTTTGCAGAGGAAAGCCCCTACAGAGACACACTTAGATTCCCTGGCGGTGGAGTTGATAACAACAACTCTATAAATCAAGCTGCTAGAATGGAAGTATTAGAAGAGGCAGGACTTAGACTAAAAGATGTCCACGGAGTCGGAGTGGACTCCTCAAACATTAGGTGGTCTAAAGAAATGATAGCTAAAGCAAAGAAAAAGGGAAGAAACTTTACTGGCAATAAGCAGTATTTTAGGGCAGGAAGATTCGATAAAAAAGATGACTCCCTTTTTGGTGTCGAAGGAGATCAGTTCAAGAACGGAAAATGGATCAATATCGATACAGCAATAAAAAGACAAGAGCGATATGGTAAGTCTGGTGGTGAGTTCTCTGACCTTAGTATGCTTGAGTCCGAAGCACTAAGAAATCTAAAGGAAAAAATAAAATGAACATATATACAGGTATCTTCCTTGGCATGACCAAGACTGCTAACATAGTTAATAATCTTCCTCCTGCTGAAGACTTACCAGAGAACCTACTGGGATTAGCATCTGCTGTAACCGCTGGCGCTGGACTTGGTGGCTGGTCTTATGACGCAGGAAGGCAAGGTCAATTAGGAAAATCCCTAGATAGAGCAATAGTAGGAAGCGATGACAAGATTATGAATCTTGGAGAAAAAGCCAAGGGTATATTTAGTGACCAGTTGAAGAAAAGAAATCCGATTCAATTATATGCAACTGGCGCTCCTGGTGTTGCTGCAAACGAAGCTATGGAAGCAAAGCTTTTAGCTGAGAATCTAACAGACGACATGGCAAAATTGACTAGATCCAAAAACATAGCCAGAAACATCGGTCTAGCTGGAATGGCTGGGCTAACTGGCGTCGGACTATACAAACTTTTATCAGACTAGGAAGCATATCATGAGCATCTATGATGGAATCTTCCTTGGCATGACCAAGACTGCGGCACGGCAAAAGACCGTTGCTGTTGACTTTGATGATACCATACAGATAAATCCTGGTGAAGGTGGATACGGACCTCTTACTGAAGGTGCAAAAGAAGGCTTAGATAGCCTACGGGCACAAGGCTATAGAATCATAGTCTTCTCTGTGAGAGGCGATAAAGAAGGTATGGCTAGATATATGGAGGCTCACGACCTTCCGTATGATTACATAAACGAAAGTCCAGACCAGCCTCCTAACTCTTCAGGAAAAGTAATAGCAGACCACTATATAGATGATAGGGCTGTTCCATTCAGAGGTGACTGGGCAAACGTAGTGCTTGAGCCTCACTGGAAAGAGTCGCAAAAGACTGCCAGTCTTGCAGAACTAAGAGATATGGATCTAACTGTAGAGAAGAAAACAAAGAAGTTTCTTGAACACTTAGAGCCAGGTGACATAATTCTCACTAGTGCTAATGAGAGTAAGGCTGGTGTAGGCGAAAAGATCTGGAATACACTTAGTAAGATAACTACTGGCTCAAAATGGACCCACGCTGGCATCTATGTTGGCGAAGGAAAGATGCTTCATTCCTACGAGGGAATAAAGTCATTTGGACAGTATGTACCTGGCAGCAAAAAGAAGGTCAGGATACATTCGGTAAACAGCATGGCAAAGCTAAATAAAGATATGCTCGCTGTTAGGCCAGATGTGAAACAGAAAGAAAGAGAGAAGGCTGTTAATACAGCAAAAACTCTTGTGGGTATTCCTTATTCTGATAGAAACTTATATCTTGCCGCTCTTGGTGGTGGTGGAATTAGAGAAGAAATAGTAAAAAAACCTAAGTCTTCAATATGCACAGGTATTCTTGGTTTTGTATACGATAAGCTAGACTTCAGAAAAGGTAAGGCTAGAAAATACCTTAGACCTATTGACTTCCTGAAATCAAACCAAACAACCCCAGTCGCAGGATTAGATGTAACATGAGCGTACAAGAGATAATGTCTATATCAGATCCAACTCCTATCTATATAAAAGCTCTGTTCAATAAGTATCTTGAAGGCAAGTGGTATGAGTGGGAGCCTGAAACATTCCGACAAGAAATAGGTGAGCCACTTCCAGACAACAGATGGAGTGCTATCTTCGCTACTGCCGCCTGTATGAATCAGGCACTAGAGGAAGATACTCATTTTGTTCCCTGGGTTGAGGCAGACATATTCGGTGATACAACTCAGGCGTTTGCTGGAATAGCTCACGACTTTGGCGTATTGCAGAAACCTAGCCTAGGTGAGATATGGTACACCCTGAATGTCTTCGAGGATATTTATAATATTGCAGAGAGCATCGGAGTCGGGATAAGTGAGCAAGTGATTACTTACATAGCATGTTGCCTTATAGATCAGGGTTTCGTTGCTTGTCCTGTAGGGGACAACTTGAATGGTCACATGATAAATGATAAAATGATTGAGCTTTCACCCTCTGACTCCAACGCTGTTGAACTTAACAGGAAAGTTTTAGAAGCTTGGAACAACGAAGAGAAGAAGCAGGAAATATTAGATCTACCTAGCACTGATGCTGTGTCTACCCAAGTCTTGAAGATGGAAGCCGGTAAGCTGTGGTGTAAGAACAGAGTTCTAAAGGGACTGAGGCAGGTCAGAAACATAGGACTATTTACTGCGTAAGCCTTACGCATTTAGGATTTATACATGTCTGCAATAACAACCACAGCAGGTTCTTTTACGGGTACTTCAAATAATCCGTACATAAAATATTCAAATCCTTATCTGGATATTGCCTCGACATATCACCCACAAAGCGCAAGAGAACTGTTCTCTACTGCTAAAAGGTTTTTTTACGGGCATAGTATCGTATCCGCTATTATAAGAAAGTTCTCCCAGTATGCTATTACAGACATCATGTTTAGCGACAAGAACCAGAAGCTATGCAAGACATGGAAAAGGATACTGGAAGATAACCTAAAAATAAAGTCGTACAGTATACATGCTGGACTAAACAACTTCGCTATGGGAAACCATCTTATGTCTGTAAGATTCCCAACACGAAGAAAGTTTATATGCTCATCGTGTTTCAATGAGACATGGGAAGATCAGGCATCATATTGGGATTTCAAATATCCTAACTTCTACTGCTTCTGTGATAAATGTGACACAAGACACGTACATACAGCAGTCGATATGGCAGTTAATGATCGAGAGAGAGTCAGTCTTCTTTCTTGGGATGTAGAGGATGTATTTATATCATTCTCTAAAGAAATGCCAGAGAAGACAAGATATTTCTATAGAGTTCCTGACTCGTATAGAAGTAAGATAAACCAAGGCTACAAGCATCAGATAGCAGGCATCCCAGTCATATACATAGAGGCCATGAAGAAGCATAGGTTCGTTGTTATAGACAATGACAATATGTACCACATGAAGACTATGGGACTTTCTGATGGTGATGAGGCTTGGGGCAAGCCAGTTCCAATGGCTGTGTATAAAAAGATACACTACGCTACAATTCTTAACAAATCCCAAGAAGCTATAGCTGTTGATAGAGCTAATCCTCTTGACATATTCTATCCGCAGGCAACTTCTACATTCAATCCTATTAAGCAAATAGGGCTGAAGAGTTGGAGAAGTGATGTAGCAGAGCAGCTAAAGAGACATAGAAATGACATAAACCACAAGGCTATTATGTCCAGCCCTCTTGGTGTTCAGAGAGTTGGTGGAGATGCAAAAGCACTTCTGTTAACTCCTGAGATCGATCAGGCACAGAAAGAGATCGCTGGTGGAATGGGTGCGCCGATTGAGTTTGTATTTGGTGGCCTTAACTGGTCTGGTAGTTCCGTTAGTCTTAGAATGCTTGAGAATGCTTTCCTTAACTGGAGAGACCAAGTAATAGATATGATTCGATGGGTAATGGATAGACTATCTCCTTATCTTGGTATACCAGTTGTAGAAGTGAAGTTCTCCGACTTCAAGATGGCTGATGATCCACAACAGAAACAAATAGCTATACAGCTATACGGAATGGGAATGTTATCTGCTAAGGCCCTCTTACATCAATGGGGATGGAACTGGGAAACTGAAATGAAGCAGAGAGCACTTGAAGAAGAAGCTCGTTCCAAGTATAAAGAAAAGGCTATGGAAGTCGAAGCTAAGATAAGTGGCCGTCAAATGGTGCTAGGTGCTAAGTATCAAGGTAGCGCACAGCATGCAATGCAAGTTCAGATTGAGAACTCTACCAAGGACGCTATTTACAGTAAGGCCAAGACAAGCCTTGAGTATGCCATGAGGCGACAAGGGAACAGAGATCCTAACGTCGATGATATGGTTTCTTCCGTCATCAGAACCATTAGAAGATCGGGTCAAGAAATTGGCATGCAAATGCTTGAGATTCTTAGAGATAGAAGTCCGAACTTAGTAAGACTCATTGAACTAAGAATGGACGAAATCTCTGGTGGAATGCAACCAGGAATGACCCCAGGTGCTATGGGTGTTGATCCTGGAGTAATGCAGTCCCAAGCTCAGAACGGAATGCCGATAAGCGCACAAGAGCAGCAAGTTGGTATGCCTCAGCAGCAAGGAATTGATATGTCTCCACTTCCAGAGCAAAGACAAGCAACAAGACAAGGCATGAATGCTTAGTTAGTAACCGTAAGGCTTACGTATTCAGATGGATGCGTAAGCCTTACGCAAAGGATATATCATGAGTATTTATCAAGGAATACTCGCTGGAATGACAAAGACATCGAAACTAAAGTCTTCAATAGAGTTAAAAGAACACCAGAAGGATGCTCTTGACTTTATATTAGAGAATAACGGAAGAGCCTTACTAGCTCATGATACAGGAACAGGGAAGACGTTATCTTCTATAGCTGGATTTGAAGAGCTTAAAAAGCAGAAGAAAGCTAAGAAAGCACTAGTATTGATGCCTGCATCCCTTCTTACTAATTTCAGAGACAATGGTATAAAGAAATTCACCAATAGTACCTATGGTGATGTTGGTGAGAATAAAGATTACAGTCTGATGTCAATGGAAATGTTTAGAAGAGATCCAGAATCTGTTATGACAGACAATGAGTTTGATACACTTATTGTAGACGAAATACACAGAGCTAAAGATCCACAGTCTGTAACCAATAAGTCTATGAGGTATGCATCTGAAAACGTAGACAATGTTATTGGTGTTACTGGATCATTCATATCAAATCACCCAAGAGATATAGTTCCACTTTTAGATATAGTTTCTCCAGAGCATTCTTTCGGAAGTCAAAGTACATTCGGGAAGAAGCACACAAAAAGAGAAGTTAGGAGCAGTGGTTTCTTGAAACCAAATGTATCAAAAGTTAAGCTTAAAAATGAATCGGTTTTGGCTGATAAGATAAAAGGAAAGATACACTATGTAACTCATTCTGATATGGGTGGTGGAATGCCAGCACTTGAAGAAGAGAATGTGTATGTTCCAATGAGCAAAAAGCAAAGCAAAGCATACAGTTTTGCTCTTGGCAGACTAGATCCAGTAACTAGAAGAAAGATAAGAAACGGACTTCCTGTCAATCAAAAAGAAGCTTCACATATATTCTCTATAATTACACAGGCTCGTCAAGCATCAAATTCTATAGAACCATTCTACAGCGATGTAGATCTTACTGAGGGAGCCAAAGAAACCCCTAAAGTATCTAAGATGCTAGATGATCTTGAAGAATATCTAGGCAAGACACCGGACGGACAGGTTGCAATTCATACCAATTTTGTCAGAGGTGGTGCTGACGTTCTGGATGCTGGACTAAAAGATAGGGGTATTAATCATGGAATCTTTGCTGGTCATGGATCTCTTGGGGCTACAAAAGAAAATAGAGATGAAGCTGTAAAGAGATTCAATAGCGGTAAAGATAAAGTTATACTTCTTACTCCAGCAGGAGGAGAGGGTGTTAATCTTCCTGATACCACAATGTTTATGACTATGGATAGGCACTATAATCCAGAGAGGAATAATCAAGCTATTGCTAGAGGAAGAAGACTCGGTGGTCAAAGTAACCGAAAAGAAGAAGATAGAAAGCTTATAGTTAAAAATTATTACTCAGAACCTAAGTCTAGAAATGGGTTGTTAGAATTTATAGCTGGGAAAGAAGTAGGAATAGATGAATGGGTAAATGGTATTTCAGAAGAGAAGAATAGACTCAATAGAGACATGAGAAACGTTGTATCTTCAAGTGCGTAAGCCTTACGCAAAGGATGTATTATGAGTGTATACGAAGGTATATACATAGGAATGACAAAATCTGCCTCTGACTTCCCATTCCATGTACTTCCAGGTGGTAGCAATAGTCCGACTGAGGATAGAGTCGGAGAGCTACGAGACTACTATGGGGATATAGATCCAGAGGAATTCAAGAGACGTACACGCGCTGTTAGCACTGGTCTTGGTGGGGTTGGTGGTGGTATTCTTGGTGCTGGAGTTGGTGGCTTGGCTAAGAACTTGTTCAAGATGAAAGGTGGACACGGACTTCCGATGGCTATAGGAGGCGCTCTCGGCACTCTCGGTGGAGCACTTGGCGGCAGACATATGGGTGGTAACATGGCAGACAGAGAAGTTGGAAGGCTAGGAGAAATGAATTCTAGACCTGACAGCTATATCTCCGAAAGACTAGACAGAATGGATGCCGACCCACGATTTAAAAACAAAGGTTCTGTTCAGGATATGGCAGATATAATGATTGGTGTTTAATGACATGAATGATTTATACGCTGGGATTTTATACGGCATGACAAAGACTGCTTATGGCAAAGAAGGTCACACTGGATTAATGCAAAGTGTTTCAGATGGCCTAGGAGTTTCAAATAGAGGTAGAAATATACTAACTGAGTACGGTGCTGATATAGCAGACGGACGAAAAGGAAGTGGTGTACTGTACGAGAAATCACAGAGCCTTGCAGCGAAGCCAGGAAAAATGAACAGGCTTGGCTCTAATATACTAGGAGGAGTGTCATCTTTAGGTACAAATGTTCTAGATGGAGTCTCAAGGAATCCGCTCAGTCCTATTGCACAGAAAAGACATGCATTCCCTGGAACCAAAGAAGGAATAAGAGATGTCATGAAAGCTGGAAGGACTAATGCAGCAGACCTTTTGGCAAGAGCAGCTATAGAAAAAGCTCCAAAAGCACAACAGAGACTATACACACAAGCTCTTGGTCATATAGGTGAAACATCACATACCCTTCAAGATATAATTCCTCATCAGGAAAGAGCTTTATTAGCACACCAGCAGGCACTTGCTGGAGCTATAGATGGAAAAGCTAATACTGTAGCAAGGATGGCAGAAAAAGCCCCTGCGTCATTAAAACCTATGGCTATATCTGGATCTGGACATATAGCTATGCCAACAATAGACTCTGGACACTTAATTAATAATAAAGAGTTCAGAACGTCTAAGTCATTCGGAAAAGGTATAAAGAACAAAGCACTGCAAGTTCTAAAAAATACCCACGGAATAGGTGAACGTGAAGCGGCTACGCTACTTGAGGGTCTTATGTCCTCGTCGCCCAGTGCTGCTCAAGAAATGGCAGGCAAAGGATTGCATCGGGCAAAAGGTCTCGGAGACATAGCCAAGGGTATTTTCAAAGCTATAGTAAGGCGCTAAGCCTCCTTCCAAGCTTATTCACCCTCTCTGTGTATTTACCCCACTTCCCTCTTTCCATTACAGTAATAGTCACTTCGACACCTTCCTTGAAACTTCCACGCATGAATGCGGTTGCTATTATCACTAGATTTCCCATTTTACTATCTCCTGTATAAAAAATAAGTTTATCTTCTCTATCAGTCTTATACCCACTTAGTATTGCTCTGCGTAAGCCTTACGCAGCAACTATCGTGTGGTATAATTATATCAATGTTTTATTTTAATACAACTATGGAGATCTATCTATGGATGAAATATATGAAGGAATATATCAAGGTATGACAAAGACTGGGTTTGCTGGTCGTGCCATAGCTGGCAGTGCGGTTGCTGGCGGTCTTCTCGGTGGTGGCATTGGTGGGGCAACTGGTGCTTTAGTTGCTGACAAAGGGCAAGGCTGGAAAGGATTCAAGAAAGGCTTGGTTGCTGGTGGCCTTACTGGAATGGCTGGAGGTGCTGCGGCTGGTGCTATATCTGTGCCAGCTTTAGGCAGGGCTATTAAAGAGTATGGATTAAAGTCATCTAATCCTGCCAAGGAGCTTGTTTCACTAGTTGAGTCAGGGAAAGTTCCATTTAGTGCAATACAAAAACTGCAAAGTGGCAAGGGTATAGCTGCAATGGTCGGTGGCGTCTTAGCTGCTCCTGCTGTAGCAGGATACGGGGTCCAATAGGAGAAAGCTATGTTTCACAGAAGAGCAAGGGGGACCGTAGACCTTGGCACAGGGCAATATATAATAGCAAGTAACGTGGCTACTATTACAGATGAAGATGGCTCTAGTAGCACCGAGATGTCTAGTCAGGTTGCAGACATATTCTCTGAAGCTGACACTGAGAATGCTAGCTCTTACGTTCCATCTATATGTCCAGTAAGGTTTATGAGAACCCTAAGAAGAAGCATGAAGGAAAGATCAATTGTCGAGTCAGTTGATGAGTTCGATAATGAAGATATTCCTTCTCACGAAGAAAGCATGGTGGACTAATGAATCTCAATACCATTATATCACCTGGTTCACCAGAGATGCCAAAGGTAAAGAGTCCGAAAGGAATACCTAAGCCTAGTTACAGCATATCTCTTAACAACTCTGGTGGCACACAGGCAAATCAAATAAACAGAGCGCCAAACATGAATGTTAGCGACGGAAACAGAATGCCATCTATATCATCTATGAGTAAGGTTTCTTCTCATTTTTCTGACACACTATTGGCTGTTGGTGCCCCTGCTATACTTGGTGCAACACTTGGTATGGGTGGAGGGTATATAATAGATGAGGAGGATCAGATGAGGAATGCACTACTAGGTGGCGCTGCTGGTCTTGTTGGTGGCGCTGCGCTAGGACGGTATATGGCAAGAGGACTAGTAGGAGCAGAAGAAGTGGCTAAGGCTACTGCAAAAGCGTCGGACGCTGTTAAGACAAACGAGAGTCTATCAGGTGGTCTTAAGAGTATATTGAATGATAGCTATGCTAGTGCTCCACCTAGTCTCGCAGAAGCAGAAAGTGCAATAAGAAATCTTTTTGTATGATAAAGAAAACAACGCGCTTGCGTAAGCCTTACGCATTGTCTTCAGCGAACACAGTGTTCACTCTATATGAGGTGTTGCCAAACATTCCATCTCATCGCTGCTTCTTCGTGCTTTGAAGAAACAGCACTATCCGTTTCCTCCTTTATTGCAGCCAATACTAGAAATGCTAACACCTCAATAATATACTTACTCAGTTACTTCTTGACCTTTTTAGGGGCGGTCTTTTTTTTGGGCGCTGCCTTCTTTTTGGGCGCTGCCTTCTTTTTGGGCGCTGCCTTCTTTAGCAGTTCGCTGAAGACTCCTAGGGCCAACCCTCCAGCATCGTCTTTCAGTTGCCAATTATCGCTACTGGCAGCCCCAACCAATCCTCCAGACTGACTACTTCCCGATCCATTATCGAATACTCCACCACTTCCGAATACCATAACACTATCCTTTACAGAAATAGGCATGAATTGATTTCCATGTCTACCACTCTTATACCCATAGCTAGGGATGTGTTATAATGTGTAGCAACCTTGAAACACTGGAGTATACCCATGTCGATATATAGCAATGGGCACCCAAGCCCGTCTTACTCATTCCTAGATTGGGGAGGAGACGAAACGCTTGTGTCCTATCTTGAGAAACAAGCAAAGAAAAATAACACTGAAGATGTCGAAGACGGAAATGTCACTGATACCCGCGATCAGTTCGAGAAGATTAAGGTTAGTGCAGTAGAAGGAATATCATCTGTCTTTCCAGTCGAAGGAGAGAAGCACACCCTTAAGCTTCATAAGGTATGGGTAGACGACAACAAATCTGCTAACGACTACTCTCTTCAAAAAAAGACTAAGCTAGAAGATAAAACCTATGGTGTTCCAGTCTATGGAGAAGTCTCTCTTATAGATAAAGAAACTGGAAAGACTATTAACACCACTAAGAAAGTCAAGCTTATGGATCTTCCTAAGCTTACTACTAGGCAGACCTTTATTGTCAAAGGTTCAGAGTGGAACCTCCCTACTCAGTTTAGACTCAAGCCAGGTGTGTACACGGTAAACCAAGCCAACGGACTTCCGAAAACCCAGATCAACTTAGGTGCTGGCGGTAGAGGGAGAAAGATGGAAGTCCACATGGACGATAAGAAAGGAAACGTTCTTATCCAAGTTGGAAGTAGCAACATACCACTGTATCCAGTTCTAATTGGCATGGGTCATAGTCATGAAGAAATATCTGAGTCTTGGGGAAAAGAAGTAGCTGATGCTAACAAAGCTCTTCACGGAAGAAAGACAGCCCAGAGCGTAGTTAAGTTCAGCAACAAGTTCCTCGACACTCCTGCTGATATTACAAAAGAAGAGGCTGTCGAAAGGCTGAACGAGCACTTCGACACCACCTCTCTTGACCCAGAGATGACAAAGCTCACACTGCGTAAGCCTTACGCAAAGCTTGAGAGTGGCGCTCTGATGGATGCTTCATCTCGACTGATAGCAACACAACAAGGTAGAGAAAAGGTTGACGATAGAGACAACCTAATGTTTAAAAGTGTGCATTCAGCAGAGGACATCTTCAAGGAAAGATTCCAAGTCAACAGGAAGATGCTTGCTTCTAGAATGAAGAGAGCAATTGACAGCAAGGATAAGGTTAGAGATATTCTAGCTGTTCCCCACATAAAGAAACTAACCGAGGGTATCTTCAACTCCCTTGCTATATCTGAACGTTCAGAGCAACACAATCCTATTCAGCTTATCAATGAGCAGTACAAGACTACTATCATGGGCGAAGGTGCTCTTGGTAGCCTAGATATGGTTAAGACGGAAGCTAGGTCTCTGCATCCTAGTGAGCTTGGAAAACTAGACCCAATCAAGACCCCTGAGTCTGCAAAGATTGGTGCTGTAAACTATTTAACTATCGGTGCTGAGAAAAGAGGCAACGAGTTAACTAGCGTCTACATCAATCATAAAACCATGAAGCCAGTTCAATTATCAGCCGTGCAGTCTCACGACAAAAAGATTGCTTATCCTGATCAGTTCAAGGTTGAAGACGGAAAGATAATCTTTAGAGATGCCACAACCTCTCAATATTTCACCCCAGATGGTGGTGGTAAGAAAGTAGAAGTAAAAGGAAAGCATAAAGGCAAAGTAAAGGTTCAGCATAAAGGTGTAGACAAGATTGTTCCAATATCGGAAGTAGATTTTATCATACCTTCTGAGCAGTCCGTGTTTACGTTTGCTACAGCACAAGTACCTTTCCTAGATTCTATGTCAGGAGGAAGGGCGTTTCTTGCATCAAAGCATACAGAGCAAACAACTCCTGTTCTAAAACCAGAAGTTCCACTTGTTCAGTCATCCTTTGGTAGCGGAGAAACTGTAGAGAGTTCAGTAGGTAGAGCTTTCTCTGCTACATCACCAATAAAAGGTATAGTAAAAAGAGTTGGTAAAGACTCTGTTGATATATCCGGTAAAGATGGAATCAAAACAGTACCGCTGTACAATAACTTCAAGCTCAATGAAAAGTCGTTCTTTCATCACACTCCTAATGTTGAAGTTGGAGACAAGGTTGAGAAGAATGGTCTCATTGGAGATCTAAACTTTACCAAAAATGGAGTACTTGCATTAGGTCTCAACACTAGCGTTGCTTACATGGCTGGTGATGGTAGCACAATGGAAGATGGGATCAAGGTTAGCGAAGGCTACCAGAAAAAGATGACCCATCAGCAAATGATAGAAGAGAAATCACCAAAGGGTGACGATTTTATTTATGACAGAGATAAGTATGGGGCAGCATTTCCTGGCTCTATTACTAATGCTCAGTCTGCAAAGCTTAGTGCTAATGGTGTTGTGAAGAAAGGACAAATTCTCAATTACGGAGATCCAATCTTCGCAGCCATGCGTTTATCTGAAGATACTAGTGAAGATAGAATTCTGAAGAAGCTTGGTAGAGGATTAGTAAAGCCTCAGAAGGATGCATCTATAAAATGGGAGTATGAATCTCCTGGTGAGGTTATGGATGTTGTTGAGAACACAAGACAATACAAGGTACAAATCAAGGTAACTAAGCAACTTGAGGTAGGCGACAAACTTTGTTTTGACAAAGAGCATGAAATTCTAACCATAGGTGGCTGGAAAAACGTAGCTGATGTAACAACCAAGGATAGAGTTGCGTCACTTCATGCAGAAACAGACACCCTTGAGTATGTACCTGTAGACAAGGCATATGCTTATCCTCATGCTGGAAATATGTATAGAGTTGAGACAACTCAAGTGTCGATGTCTGTTACTGAGAATCATAGTGTATTTGCAAAAAGAAGAGGGGCGAAAAACCACTCTCTTACTGAGGCATATCAACTCAAGGGAAAGAGGTATAGACTTCAAAATAACGCCTCTAATTGGGTTGGTGAAGACATAGACTACTTCTCAATAGATGAAGACATTACTGTTAGGGCAGGACAGAGCGAAAACGGAACACGTAGACTGCCAAGTATAGATATGGAGATGGAGCAATTCATGTTCATTCTAGGAGCATATCTTGCAGAAGGAAATTGTTTTAAAGATGAAAAAAGGGGAAACTTCGGGATAGTAATACACCAAGTTAAACCTCATACAAGAATCCTATTTGAAGAAGAATTGGATTTCTGGGGCATGACTCCATGCTCTAATGACACCAGGTATATATTTTACGGACGCCAACTTCAAGAGTATTTCTCTCAGTTCGGACTATGCGATCAAAAATTTATACCAAACTGGATATTCTCTTTAGATAAAAAATATCTGAAAATTCTATACAGATGGATGATGTGGGGAGATGGATCTGAGACATCTACTGGTCATTCATATTGCACTACATCTAAGCAATTAGCTGACGACTTTCAAAGACTAACCTTGCATATTGGCATGGCAAGTAATATAAAAAAGACCGTGTATGAAAATGGATGGAAAGATTGCTTTAACGTATACGTATATAGATTCAAAAATAACCCCACAATAAATCATGGACATTCAAAGAATCAGAGTGGGCAAAAAGAATCGTATGTATACTATGAAGATGAGATTTATTGCGTTAGGCTAGAAAAAAACCATATACTATATACAAGAAGAAATGGAAAATGTCACTGGTCTGGAAACTCAGGTCGCCACGGAAATAAAGGCGTCATTTCTGCCATAGTTCCTGATTCAAAGATGCCTCAGTTCAAAAACGGCGAAGCAGTCGAAGTTATCCTCAACCCAATGGGTGTAATAGGAAGAACGAATCCATCTCAGATACTTGAGACCTTAACAGGCAAAGTCGCAGACAAGCAGGGCGGCAAGCCTATTATGGTCGAAAACTTTAAGCCTTCTGATAACCATGCTGGCGTCATGAAGCTCCTTAAAGATGCAGGCTTGAAGCAGACCGAAGAGCTATTTGATCCTGAGACTGGCAAGTCTATGGGTGAGATAACAACTGGCAAGCAATACATGATGAAGCTTGTTAAGACTGGGGAATCTGGATTTTCTGCTAGACAACCAGGTGAAGGCTATGACCTAAACAAACAACCTGTAACTGGTGGCAAGACTGGATCTAAAGCTCTCGATCCACTGTCAACATGGTCTATGTTATCTCATGGTGCTAATCATAATCTTAGAGAGATGGCTACTCATAAGGCAGAGCAATCTGATGAGTTCTGGAGAGCAATACAACTAGGTCAACAAACACCTCCTCCTCAAGTTCCGTTTACATGGAACAAGTTTGATGCCATGCTTCGCGGTGCTGGTGTCAACATGACCAAGAACGGAAGTATGATCTCTACTGAGCCAATCAGAGACAAAGATGTTCTTAGTCAGAGTGCTGGAGAGATAACTGATCCAAAAATGCTCAGAGGCAAGGGTCTCAAAGAACATGTTGGCGGTTTGTTCGATCCAGAGATGACTGGTGGGGTCAAGGGTGATAGATGGACGCATATAGCTCTTCCAGAAGAACTTCCCAACCCACTATTCAAAGATCCAATCAAGAAACTAACAGGTATCAATGACTCAACATACAAGAGTGTTGTAACTGGGAAGAAGTATGTTGCTGCTGACGGCACAGTTATGGAAGATTTGGAATCTTACTCGAAAGATCAGCTTCTAGACATGACTGGTATCACGCGTAAGGCTTACGCAAAGGCTCCTGGTGTTGACGACAAGACAAGGATTATCAATACGATAACTGAGCCAGATAACACGCTTATTGCTACTGGTGGGCCTGGAATAACTAACCTTCTTAGAAACGTTGACTTGGCTGAAAGAAAGATTGAAGCTGAATCAATGATAAAAGGATCGAAGGGTTCAACAAGAAACTCTAATAACCGTACACTTCGATACATCAACAGCCTAGAGAAAGCAGACAGAAGACCAGAAGAAGCATACATGACAAAGAATGTCGCTGTGCTTCCTCCGCAGATGCGCCCAGTTTATCGATTACAAAGTGGAGACCTCGGAGTTTCCCCTCTCAACTATCTTTACAGAGACCTTGGACTCACATCTAATCAGCTAAAAGAAATGGATGATATGGATGATGAGATGAAGAAGGATCTCCGTGGCAGTCTATACCAGGGATTAGAAGCACTAGTCGGTGTTAGCGGATCTACAGCACTAACAAGACCAGCCAAAGGTATTATATCCACTCTCTCTGGAGACTCCCCTAAGACTGGTTATATTCAGAGAAACATGTGGAGAAAGCAGCAGGAGCCAACAGGTCGTGGTGTCATTGCTCCAGACCCCAATCTTGGAATAGATGAGGTAGCTATACCAAAAGAGATGGCTAAGAAGATATTTAGACCATTCTTGGTTCGCAAGATGACTGGGACATACGGACTATCAATGGCAGACTCTCTAAAGAGACTTAATGTTAAGAAGGATGACATAGTAGACAAAGCTCTTCAGGAAGCAATGAATGAGAGACCTGTAATATTGAATAGAGCGCCGTCGTTACATAAGTACTCTGTTCAGGCATTTAATGCCAAAGTAACTCCAGGCAAGACTATTCTAATACCAAATATGATTGTCAAAGGATTCAATGCTGACTTTGACGGGGACCAGATGAACATTCATGTTCCTGTCACCCCAGAGGCAGTAGCAGAAGCAAACAGGATGAAGCCTAGCAATATCTTGTTTACGCCTGCTCGTATAGGCGATGCAAAGATAATGAACTACCTTCCTCAAGACATGGCTCAACTTGGAATCTATGAGCTATCTGTAGGTGGTGGAAAGAATCTGCGTAAGGCTTACGCAAGCGTAGACGATGTAAAAAAAGACATAGACAATAAAGACATCAGCTACAAAGATTCAGTCATGTTCAACGGCAAAAGAACTGTTGCTGGTAGAGTTCTTATCAATGACCTGCTTCCTAAAGAAAACAGGAACTACAACACTATCTGGAAGAAGAAGGAAGTCAACAAGCTTGCAATGGCAATAGCTGAGAAAGACAAGGTTAAAGCCTCAGTCATCATAGATGCTCTTAGAAAACTAGGCGATAGATATTCATCCAATCAGACTATGACTATGGATGATATACGACCAGTTAGTGATCCAAAAAGAAAAGCTATCATGAAAAGACTGAAGAACATTTCTGGTGATGACAGTAAGTCTAGAGATGCTAAGTCAAAAGAGATGCTAAAAATAGTTGACAGAGAGCTTGTACCTGTTATAGATAAGTTTGGTAAAGAGAATTCAAACCTGTATGAATGGCTTGAGTCTGGAGCTACAAGTAAGAAGGGCGCTGTTATGCAGCAGATAAGTGGTCCTACTATAGTATCAGATCATACTGGCGCACCTATCCCTATTCCAATTGAAAATAGTTACTCTGAAGGACTTAGTGTCTCTGAATACATAGGCTCTTCATATGGTGCAAGAGCAGGAATGATCGGTAGAGCACTGTCTACTGCCCAGCCTGGATACCAAAACAAGCTTATGCTTAATGCTGTTGGCGACCAGACAATAAGTAATGCAGATTGTGGAGATAAAGAAGGCATTGAGATGGATGTCTCAGATCCTCAGATTATTGACAGGTATGAAATTGGCACTAACAGAGTCGTTGACCCACAGATAGTTGCAGACAAAAAGAGGAAAAAGATAAAGACTATGAGGGTCAGGTCTCCTATGACGTGCAAAAACGCTGTAGGCATATGTGCTAAGTGTTACGGTCCAAACGAGGAAGGAAAGGCGTATGGAAATGGATCTCCTATTGGCATTATAGCAAGTCAGTCAATTGGAGAGCCTCTCACTCAGCAGGCTATGAAGAAATTTCATACAGGAGGAGTGTACTGGAACACTTCAGATATGCCATCTAAGACTGGACACGGAGAAGTTGACTCTTTCAAGAGAATACAACAGCTAACACAAATGCCGAAGAATCTTCCTGGTAAAACAATGCTATCTGCTAAGACTGGTGTTGTTGAAGAGATAGTAGAATCTCCTGGTGGTGGATTCGACTTTGTTGTGTCTGGAAAGAAGTACACCACACCAGTAGGCCAAAAGCCTATAGTTAGAAAAGGAAGTAAGGTTACTAAGGGAGATCCACTTACCACTGGATACAAAGACCCCTATGATGTTCTTGAGACACAAGGAATGAGAGCAACCCAAAACTTCCTAGTTCAGTCGCTTCAGGACGCCTATGGGGACAACAGCCTAAAAAGAAAGAACTTTGAGGTCGTTGTGCGTGGAGCTACTAATACAGCAGTAGTGGAAGATCCAGGTCTAAACGATGAGTTCTCTATAGGTGACATTGTTTCTTGGTCATTAGCTAACGATATAAACAAAAATCCTGTGGCTGATATGACTGCCGAAGATGCTGTGGGATTCAAGATGGAAGAGTCTGCTTATGGATTCGACAAGGGACACAAGATAAGCCTGTCAGATCTAGACAAGCTCACTGGTAAAAAAATAAAGGTAAAAAGAAACCCCATGAAGATTAAGCCGGAACTCTATGGCGTGAAACAACTGCCACAGGTAAAGCCTGATTGGTTAGCTGCTCTAGGCCAAGAGGGAATCCAGAAAACAATCATGGAGTCTGCTGCCACTAGTGGTAAGAGCAGCATACATGGTAGCAACCCAATTCCAGGGTTTATGTACGGTGCCGAGTTCGGACTCGGTGAAGATGGAAGTTACTAGTTACTAGAATCCTTTGGGCCAACCTTGTCTCTCACACCTTCTAGCCATAGACTTTAGTTCATCGCCGTGCATGCGCCACCATCTATTTATCTCTGATTTCGCTATTCCACTAATACTAATGTTTTGAACTTTCTTCTGTGTCATATCTTGAGTCTCTTTGTTAGTTGCCTCCTCACAACCAACCCACACGTTATCAGGAGTGGCAACGCATCTCCAATTTCCTATAAGCTTCCATTCACATCCGGTGCCTTCAATGTCAACATCTCCAAGATTGATCCACTCTAACTTAGAGCCACGGAAGTTTGCATTCCGAAGACTAGTATCCCTAAGACACATGTTTGCTAGGTCTAAATCACTCAAGTCTATTCCATCAAGGTTGACGGTCCCTAAGTGAAGAATGCATCTTATCCACATAAAAGATTGCTTATCTACTTTTGACGCTTCTCTTATTAATTTCTCCCACATTTTGACTGTGATGTTTTTGACCGCTCTGTTGTAACTACCAAAGGCTTGCCTCCATATATCCGCATGCTGTAGAGGAATACCCTTCTCTATCAGTATCTTAGGACTTATTCTCATCTTCAACCTCCAGCTTGTCGGTATGTGGTGTCACAAAAAGAGCGTCTTCTTTTTCTAGCACAGTCATCTTCTTTATGTCTTCTTCGGAAAAACCATTTCTTCTCATTTGTTCATCCAGTGATTCTTCGTGAATCTCTTTACAGGAATTGAGTTTTGTACTTTCAGTCAAAGTGTTCAACCTAGCGTTCTTCAGCCTGCTGTCTCTTTCAACAAGTCCCTTGTATAGACTTCCGTTGTGGTTCCCTATACTCTCATCCTGTGCGTAAGCCTTACGCATGTCAGACTGCTCAGTCTCGCTTAGTGCGTCAGCTATATCATCTTCTGACAGGTCGTAATCTTCTGGTATCAAACTTATTTCGTGAGCATTCGGATTCGAGTTAAGGTAGCTGTTCCAGTACTTACGCTGCTCTCCCTTCACTTCCATTAGCTCATCTCTAACATCTTGAACTCTCAGCAGAATGCCGAAGAGTAGTACTAGATTGCATAGCACTATGATTCCGATTAGTATACTCATAACTTTACCTCTTTGGTTAACAGAATTGTTAGAATATTATTAACACTATAGTTCTTATACTACTTTATTATAAAAAAAGGGCAACCAAACATAAAGCCTAGCTGCCCTTGAGAGACTACCAACCCATCACTGTTTTCTGATGACTGTAGATTCTCTCGAAGTCATCTCTTCTTTGCCAGACAATGAATCTATTGCTTCCATTGAATCTTCTCCGTTTGCGTAAGGCTTACGCATTGCTATTTTTTACAGTCTTCTCTACGACACCTACTCTAACGGATCTTTTGCGGTAAACTCAACAATCTCGTTGCCGAGATCCCACCCTACATGATCCTGAAGTGTTCTGAGCAGTTCCCTTGGCATATGGACTTTCAGATTCTTTAGCACAGTGATTATCACAGTTGGATACATCTTCATTGGCTTGATGCCAGACGTACCACCACAAAGTTCACAGTAGACAATTTCGTTCTCGCCATCCTCGGTCAAGGCATGACCGTATACCGTGAGGTGACACGTCTGTGTCATTCTGTCCCAGCCACATACTACTTGCTGTCTTGTATTTGGACATGTGAATTTTATCTGACTCATAACAATCTCCTATACCTCAGTTGTAAAAATAGGATATGGCGCTAATACACCCTATTTATTTATCGTTACTTTTTCTTCTTCTGCCAGTCTTCTGTGTCCATTTACCACTTCATAATTTTTAGAACATCTCTCGAAGCTGAATTCCATAATTCACCCCTTGGTTGTTTGCGTAAGCCTTACGCATGGTTAATATTTCTAGCACTATTATCCTTATACCAACATACTATAAAAAGAGATGTGAAGTCTCTTCTTGCTACTACTCCTTAGTAGCCCATCCTTCTTCTCTAGCTTTCGTGGATAATTCCTTCAAGTGGTCCTTATTCTTGTTCCACCACGCAACAGCATCTTCTTTGCTGAATTGTTCTATATCCATCTCTTTAACCTTCTCTTCATCTAACTGATCGAACTCCCCGTTAAGCATCATTTTACATCCCGCTCTGACATACTCTGGCGTTGCTACGGTATCAAACTTGTCGAAGAAGTAGTGGACGCCTGTGCATTTTAGGTCTGCACCACGAAGGTCTGCATTGCGAAGGTCCGCATTACGAAGGTTTACACCACTAAGGTCCGCACCATGCAGGTCTGCATACTGAAGGTCT